>ERZ772854.431-NODE-431-length-50202-cov-5.957365_pt1 | contig 50202 bp, 43 predicted proteins | sample MGYA00580844_ERZ772854 | MGnify/ENA primary metagenome ERZ772854 (study PRJEB29015, sample SAMEA2737727) | human gut metagenome | biome: human gut; feature: human-associated habitat; material: faeces | place: China | collected 2012 ...
TTTTGTTGTTTTTCTTTTTCTTTACTGAGTAGCCGACGCATGGAATTACAAGACGATGGACAGAAGTAAGGATGCGGCAAAGAAAGCAAAAGAAAAACTGATAAAAGACTGGATGAGGCACCACAAAGGCTTTGTTGATACTATGAGACAGTACTGTCTTGAGATTGAATGCAAGCGTTCATGGGGGGGCCGGATGATAAGTTTGATACAAAATTTGTAAAACAAATGCTGAAAGACTACGATTTGGAATTGGATGGATTTACCGCTGGCGATTTGCTGAAGGTCTGGCGGAAATATTGATACTGACTGCTCCGCACAGATAAATCCGGCAACCTCCAACTCTTTCCTTCCGTGAACCAGCAAAAACAGACTGTTACCGGGATTAAATTTAGCACCAGCTACTTTAAGCTGGTGCTAAATTTCATTTTTCCATATCATTTTTCAGCTCTGCCTCTAAAACATTCCTTCGTGCTTCTCCATTTGTTTTTATAAGGTCATAAATATATTGAACGTCTCGCGCAACAATCGGCAATGACTCTTTAAGTTGTTTAAAGACTTCTTCCTTATGCAGATTTGCAACTAAAGATATACGTCCATTTTCACTTGATAATCGTGTATACTTAGTTTCTATTGGCCTTAACGATGGATTTGATGATATTCCATTGTATTCCTTTCGATATGTCGTTAAAGAATATTGATTATCAGATATTCGTATTTTGCTAATAATGTTTGGATTTTTTGATTTCAATGTTACAGAAATTGTAGAATTTCCTGTAGTTCTGTCTTCTTTACAATTAATCTCAAACTTACTGGCTGGGTCAGTTCTGTATATTAGGTATGCTTTTTCAACATTATCTGAACATTTATATGCATTTGTTTCTACTGCAATTTCGTCAAGACGTTTTTCGGTTCTTTCTCTTTCTCCTTTATTAGTTACTGGGTATGCAGTAAGTACATTGAAGCCATACTTCATTGCGTCATTTCGTTCAAGTATAACCATGACATTATTCGAAGAGTATTCTTTTATCAAGTTTTTATTATTATTGAAGAAACCAACACCTACAATTTGACATGCGTCATATGATAATTCAAATGTGTCTCCGTTATCTGAGCCATCCAACCAATTAACGACTTTACTGCTATTATCCATTATAGCATTACTAATAATTTCCTTTGCATATTTAACATTTGCGTTAGTATCACCTGGATTATTAATGTCTGCAATAAAACAACTTTGTGCCTGTTTCTTTCCACGTAAAACTAAGTCTAAATTTTTGGTATCATCCATCACAGAATGCTTCTCGAATACATGAGTTCTATAATTCTCAATTTCATCAAATGTGAAATTCTGCAATCCGCTTAGTACCTTATTTTTATTAATTGGCGATGTTTTGTACATTTTTATCACCTTCTTTTTTTCTTTTTTATACTTTTAAAAATGCAGAAAAATATTATTGTCAAAAAAAATAAAAAAAGGACGCGTTTAATTGCGTCCTGTTGAATCTTTTTGTTTGATTGCAGAAAAAATCAACTCAATATCAGCTTCAGTTAATCCTTTTTTATCCATTAGTGAATTAAGTTTTTCGAGAGTCTCAAAGTCACCTACTGTAGCAAATTTTGTACAATCTAATGGAAGCACCACTACATCATCGTCTTCTTCTGAAATTTTTGTTAAGCAAGGCTGAGATGATTTTTTATCCCATTCCAGAAACTCTTCGTCTTCTTTTCCAAGATAGAAATATTTCAGCTTCTCAAATATTTGCTTTGGTTCTATTTTTGAAATGAAAGCTTCATATCTCTCCACAGGATAATCTTTCTCGTATATTGAATCAGAAAATAAGTCTTTATGTTTTTCATAAAAATCGGCTCTCTGTAAATAAACTTTACTTCCTGGAGTGATGGACATTCTGCCAATAGATTCCTGTTCAATATCAGGTCTCTTTTCAGCAAGGATTTCTGAAAACTTGCATCTAAGATTGCTTGGCATAAAAACAATCTTCTTTTTATCAATTAATCTTAAATCATCAAAATTCATCATAATAATCTTCCTTTCTTATTTATCAGTAATAATTGTTCAATCTTAATATGAAAAATATCATCAAAAAATAAAAGTAAAGAAATTCTTGTGTATTGTTGCAATTTTTTAGGGCGCGAGATGTGAACTCACGCCCCTATACTACTTATCAAAAGCAATGTCTTATACGTCCTTTCTTACACACACATACCATTCCACGGTATTCACATCCTCATCCTCACATACAATCTCATACAAATCGTAATTAAAATTGTCGTCAAACGGCTGTTCGCAGTCCATCCCGATTTCATTAATTGCAATTACCTTTCGGCCGTCATAGTTATCACCGATTTCCGGCAATTTTTCAATCTCTTTAAAGTTTTTGTAAGTGTTGTGCGATACATTAAATTTTTTCATGGCATTATTTTTCCTTTCTTTTTTATCGCTTATTTTCTTCGCTTGTTTTTATCGCTTGCTTTTATCGCTTGTTTTTTTGTTTTCTTCTCCCGTCTCCAATCCAAATCTTTCGCCATTACGCAAGCATCTGCTGCAGGCAGTCTTTTCTACTCTCCCGCTCTCAGCCCCCTGTAAATTTCCTCCGCAAAGATGCCAAGCACTTCTTTCTTAATCTCATCATTTCCAAGTAGCAGAGAGAAGAAATCCTGGTTTTGGTTCAGCCCCTCAATCAAAGCATCGTCAATGTTGTCAAAATAAGCAAATTCAAAGTCTTTTTCCGTATTATTTTTGGCGCTTGCTTTTAGTTCTTCTGACTTCATCATGATATCTTTAATCTGCAGCATCGCCTTCACTGCAACGTCATTGTCGTACGACTTACCCGTTTTGCTGTTGATTTCAGCGATGATTTGAGAGAGTTTTTCGGTCTTTTGCGGCGTCAGGGCAATCTGCTCTGCGGTCGGCAGCTTTACGACCGGGTCCGATTTTATAGTGTCTGTTTTATGTTCTTCTTTTTTCTTCTGTACAAAACCGGAAGCCTTTATCTTGCCGGCCAGGTTGAAGCCGCCGCCGGAGCCGCCCATCTTTAAATATGACTTCAGATAGTTTAAGAAATTATATTTCTTATGAAGCTCTTTGTCCTCAAAACAAGAAGCCTGAATCAGGAATTCGTAGAACCTTACAAAGTGTTTAACTGTCAGGATGATTTCATTGCGTTCTTCTGTCGGATGGCTTTCAATTGCTTTTTTGGTCTTCTGCAGCAGGTATGTCATATTTTTCTTTGCTTTTGCAGATATATCACCGGAATACAGTAAGTCATTAAATTTGTCCACGTCATCCGGGTCAATCACATAATAACCGTCCAGTTTTGCCTCAATATCATACATTGCAGACGGAGTTATTGAGTTGGATAACTCTGTGACAGTGTAGAACTTGGAAAAGTCCTTGATGATGTCGTCATAGTTGTTTACAAAGTCAAGAATGAAAGTATGTTTGTCATACGGCGGGCAGATACGGTTAAGGCGTGACAGCGTCTGGATGGTTGATACATCATGCAGTTTCTTTAAGATGTACATGGCACAGAGCTTCTTCTGGTCAAAGCCTGTCTGATATTTATCAGCAACGATAAGTACGTTGTAGTTGTCAGAGTCAAACTCAGCCGGCAGTTTCTTTTCTGCAAAGCCGTTCATTCCCGGTTCTGTATACTCTTTGTCTTCCAGTTTTACCTTTCCGGAGAATGCAACCAGGGCGTGAATGTCTGTATAGCCTTTTCTCTTCACATAGTCTTCAAAGCCCTGTCTGTATTTGACTGCCGCTTCTCGTGATGCGGTGATGACCATTGCTTTCGCCTGTCCATCCAGTTCAGTCATTACGGTTGTACGGAAATGTTCAATTATAATTTCCACACGCTGCATGATATTAGTCTCATGCAGGTCAATAAACCTTGCAATCTGGCGTTTTGCCTTATTGGTCTGATATTCCGGGTCTTCTTTAATCTCTTTGTTCAACTGGAAGTATGTGTCATATGTTGTGTAATTTTCCAGGACATTCAGGATGAAACCTTCTTCTATCGCCTGCTTCATGGAATACAGGTGGAATGCCTCATTTCTGCCCTTTGTATTGGTTCTTCCAAACAGTTTAAGCGTTGTCGGTTTCGGCGTAGCGGTAAATGCAAACACTGACACGTTTTCCGGCTTGCCGTTTTTGCTTACTTCTTTTGCCAGGATGTCTTCAGCATCTACCTCTTCGCCTTCCCTCAAAACATCGGTCACGGCCTTCATGTTTTTACCGGCAGTTGATGAATGTGCTTCGTCAATAATAACAGCAAAATGTTTATCTCTCAGCGCCTTTACATTACCCACAATATACGGGAACTTCTGGATAGTTGTCACAACAATCTTCGTATTACCTTCCAGCGCCCGGCCAAGGTCTGCAGATGTGCATTTTTCATCCATAACGCGGATGAACCCGGATTTATGCTCTAATGAAAGCACAGCCTGCTGCAGCTGGCGGTCTACTACTACCCTGTCAGTACAGATGATGATACTGTCAAAGATGATTTTATTGTTATCATCATGCAGTGACGCCAGGCGGTATGACAGCCAGGCAATCTCATTTGTCTTTCCGGAGCCGGCAGAATGCTGCAGCAGGTAGTTCTGGCTGCTCTTGTTTGTCATCACATCGTCAAGTACTTTACGGATAACGTCCAGCTGGTGGAATCTCGGGAAGATGACCGTTTCTGAAATCTTCTTTCTCGGCGTTCTGCCTTCTTTTGCTGCTCTTTTTTCGTCTTCTTTTTTCTCTTTTACTTCAATAAACATGAATTTGCTGATGATTTCAAGCACGGAGTCTTTTTGAAGGATGTTATCCCACATATAGTGGACGCTGTACTCGTCTTTTAAGATAGGGTTTCCGGCACCGGTATTAATACCTTCTCCCTTTCCCATGTTGAACGGCAGGAAAAATGTGGCCTCTCCATCAAGCTTGGTTGTCATATACACTTCTTCCAAATCCATCGCGAAGGACACCAGGACGCCGGCTTTGAATCTGAAAAGCCTTGTCTTCGGATTTCGCTCTGTTCTATACTGCAGAATCGCGTTCTCGTAGTTCTGGCCGGCTGCGTTGCATTTTAATTCAAACGCCATAATCGCAAGGCCGTTCAGGAACACGACCAGGTCAATTCTTTCTTCGTCCGACGCCCACACCTCTTCTGATGCAGAAAAGATGTTTTCGTTATACAGTTTATTGAGTTCTTTATTATATGTTGTAGCCGGCTTTGCATACATCAGTTTCAGCGGTACATTGGCAATCTCCACGCCATGTTTCAGGACGTCAAGCCTGCTGCCGCGTTTCTTTGTCTCTTCCGCATTGATAGCCGACACAATCACTTCTTCTGTCTTTTCTTTATATATTTTTTTAAGGCTTTCCATCTCATCCGGCTGTGTAGTTTCCAAAAACCGCATCAATTCCTGGCGGCTGACAGCAAAAAGCCTGTCGTAGTGGTCTGCCGGCTGGACTTCGTAGCCGCTGGCAGCAAGTTTTTTTAGTATGTATTTTTGATATTCTTTTTCTGACAATATGTTATTCATCAAGGTCTCCTTCTGCCGGGAAGATGTTGCGGGCTGTATGGTATGCGGAGATTATGCGGGGCGCTGGTCTCCGCTTCCGCTCCGTCTTCGCTCCGCTTCGGTCGGTTCAAAACCAGCATCCACCGGATGCTGTGAACCGTTGCTAAACGCGTGCCAATGTACATTTGGCAACGAGTCCGGAAGAGTCCGGCGAGTTGTCACTGGCACGCAGCAACCCGCACCCCGGCAGGGCAATCGCCCTGCACCCTACGAAAAACTCGCTTCGCTCGTTTTTCTGTACAAGGCCGCATCGTCCGGCTGCAATATCAGTATGCAGAAAAACCGCATGAAAGTTACATCATGCGGTTAAATTTATGCGTTAAGGCTGCCAGTTATTATAAACAGACTCTAGCAATGGAAGATTACAACAACGGGCTTTAATACTTCTGTCTCTTCGTGACAGTTCAGTCTCAGGCATAAAGAGCAATGAGTGTAATGTTTCGGCAGTATTCTGTATTGACTCCCAATCTGATAGTATCGCATTGTATTGGTTCTGTAAAAGTCTTCTATATTGTGGATTTTGCTCGTTTCTGATGCATAATGGAATAATTGCCTCATCAGGAACTGGAATCATGTTATTGAAATTGATTGCTCCAAGCCGTCCACCATCAATTTTACGAAAATCTTTATCGTTATGCATTCTTCTATGTTTAGGCTTTGGCGAAGTGAAAGGGGCGTAATATTTAATATTGCCAATCAGTAATATGATGCCAATATATGGGCGTGATTCATTTTTATTATCTGCAACCCGATTGTCATAAGTCCTTATAAATTCTATATATGTATCCTTTATGTTGTATATATCCATTTTTTCCTCTATATGTAAAAAGAGATGACACTACGTCATCTCTTTGCTTTTTTAGGTTCTCGCTTTGTTTTCAACTGGTGGAGACGCACCGCTTTTTTAGGTTCTCGTTTTGTTTTTCAACTGGTAGAGACGCACCGCTTTTTTCAGTTCTCGCTTAAATTGGTGGAGACGCACCGCTTTTTCTATGCTTATATTATATGTCATAATCTCTAAAATGTCAACACTTTCACTCTGCCAGCACTTTTTTTACCGGTTACATATTCGTGAACTACCCGCCACTTGCTCACGCTGAAGTGTGGGCTTCTGGTCAAAGACCATCTTTTTTCCTGTCAATGTTGCACAGGCAAGCCCCGGTGTTCCACCGGTTGGGTTCGATATATAGGTAATCAGGCCGCGGCCTGTTTTTCTTCAATTAATGTTTTGAAATAGTTTAAGAAAACACGTTTTCCTTCTTCTCTGATGTTGATTGCAGCATTCCAGTCTCTGTCGATAGTGAACCCGCATTCTTCACAAACATATGTACGTTCATCAAGACTGACTTTCTGAACATGTCCGCAATGACTGCATGTTTTAGTAGAAGCAAACCATCGGTCAACTTTAACAAGGCATGAACCTTTTTGCTCGAGTTTATAGGCAAGCATAGTTCTGAACATTCCAAAACCATTATCATGCAGGTTCTTACCAAGCTTTAATGCTCCACCCATTGCCCGAAGGTCAATGTCTTCAACAGCAATCACATCATATTTTCTTACAAGCCTGGTGCTTTCCTGTTGCAGAAAGTCATTGCGCTGATTCTTAATCTTAGCGTGGAGCTTCTGAATCTTAGCCTGCAGTTTTTTGTAATTACTGCTGCCATTTTGCTTCTTTACCAAACGCGCCTGAAGCTTACCAAGTTTCTCTTCTGATTTTCTGTAATAGTGTGGGTAATTGGCTTTCTTACCATCACTATCGACATAGAAATCATTCTGAGAGTAATCTAATCCAAGAAATGTAAGATTTTCCGGAAGCGTTCCGCCAGTTATAGCAAGGTTTCGCAAATCCATTTCCATCTGCATTACATAGCTGAAAGCAATGCTCGCGTAGAAATGGCCATCAGTATCAAGGCTTAATGTAACATTACAGATATGTGCGTTTTCTGGAAGGCTTCGGTGGATAATCAGCTTCATTCCTTTCTTCATTTTAGGTACATACAAAACATCGCCAGCAAGTCTTACTGTCGCATTCTTGATTGTATTTGATTCATTTGGATACTGCGCAACGGTGCGATACGAATTATAACCCCTCACTTTTGCGTGAAACTTAGGCATGCCCTTAAGACCCCTGAATGACAGGGCTTCGGTTCCGGATTCGCTTCTTCTGATAGCTCGTTTTGTATAAGTTATGTGGTCGCATTTTGTGATATACTTCTCCCATGCGCTTTTAAAATCCATGATTGAGTTTGAAAGTCCCTGAGCATCTGCTTTTTTCAGATACTCAAATTTTTTCTTCAGGTCTGTAATTTTTGGAAATTTAACGCCAGGGATATCATCTCCTGCCTGATATCCAGCTTTTTCCAGCTGTGCGTAAAGGCTGTCTACACACAGATTATATACTTTGCGGTTGCATCCAAAATTCTGTTTTAAAAAGTCAAATACTTCTTTATCATTCTTATCGCTGATACGGTATTTCTGTGCCATATGCACTTCTACTGCTGTCTGCATGTAGTCACCTCCTTTTTTATCTGTACATATTTAATATGCCGAATTTTTTCGAAAAGGAGTGATTTTATGCGGATTTTTTTACAAAAAAAATTCACGCCGATTAGCGTGAATTTAAAATGTCGCAATGTGATATTCTTATGTATTTAAAAGGCAATGGAATTCATTGTTAATCTGGTAACGAGTCAGATAAAGCTGGCGAGTTATCATCTCTCTTCCTATAGAGGAAGGAGTATTCTTTCTTTATGCTTGATAAATCAATGATTTTTTATACTCTTCAAGGGTTGTGATTTGGTCTTCGTAGTTCTGTAAAAGGGCGTCAATTTCAGAGCATTTGGAGTCAAGGTAATCAGCGATGCGCCGCTGCTCTTCTTTTGGAGGAACCGGAATCTGAAAATTCATAAATGAAGAGGTCTGTAATCTCCATCTTCCAAGAGTTGAAACTCCTTGACCTAATGAATAAAAATACCGATTTGTATAACAACACTGCATAATATATGTATAATATCTTAAATCATGCTTATTTTTATCTTGCAATCTAAATACTCGATAATCAGGACTAGTCACTCCAAACATTTTAGAGCAATCAACCCAACCAGTCAGTAAATCCATATGGTTCATTACAAAATCATCAGGGTATACGAATTGATATCCTTTATAATTTGCTGCAATTTGTCCTTCATTACAAGTTATGTCTTTTACTTTAAGACCCTTCTGAGTTACAGATAAAACATCATATCCTTCTTTTCCGGCAATACGCTTAACAATTTCAAATACATATTTGATATCTGCAAAGTCCCAATGCTTTGGTATATTATGCCAAAAGAATGAATCTGTTTCCTTCAAGTCTATGTTCTTATCCAACCCCTTCGTTACCGCTTCTGTTATAACTGCTTTTTTGTATTCTTTTGCAGATTGCATACGGGCACGGAGATTTTCAATAAGGGTGTCAATTTCGGAGTATTTGGAGTCAAGGAAATCGGCGATACGGTGTTGTTCTGAAACTGGTGGGACAGGGATTAAAATATTTCTTAATGTACTGCCGTATATTACATCTATAGTTGTCGCATTACTGTTTATTTCAAATTGCTTTTTTACTAAATCAGATTCATTAAAGATTTTTTCCAATAAAGAATACATTAATAATGACTCATTTATTCTAAATTTAATTATACATGGATGTATGATGCCTTTATGATAGTTTTGTGGAATTCTGCAAATTTTACCAATAGTTCCTCTTGTTGTAATTAAAATATCATTTTCCTCTACCTTAAAAGAATTCATGGAATTAAATTTTGATTCTGAAATGAAGGTGTCATTTGAATCAAAATTCTTATCTAATACACTTCTTTGATTATATACCCAATATCCATCATCAGTAAAATCACTTCCAGATAATTGGCTTCCAAACGGTCCAACTTTTAAACTATTTACTTCATTTGACAACAAATACTTTAATGGAACTAGTTCCCACCCCTCCGGCACTTCCCCAATCCACGGAATCCCGGAATCGCGCATTTTTCTTTCTTTTTTTTCGCTGTTTTTTTCTTCCATATATGTTAAGTGTCTCCTTGTTACGTTGTTTTCACTTCTTTTTTAACTTCTTCTATACATATTACTTAAACAAGTTTTAAAACCATATCAATTCCATGCAAAAACGCAGTTTTTGCTCCGGGTCAAGGGATGAAATCCCTTGCCGGGGATTTTAAGGGGCGGGTAGCCCCTTATTTCTCTTTCTTTCACCCGAAAAGTCTTTTCTCAATCTCTCCGGCTTCTTTCACCAGAGCTGCCATCCTTGCCTCAATGTCTTCTGATTTTGCCTGCTTCTGGTATTTGTAGAAGCATCGGGTGAACGGTATTTCCGCGCCAGTCTTGATTACAGGCTTCTTCGCTGCCAGGTTCTCTTCAAAGAACCACTTGGCATCCGGAATGTGAGGCAGCACCTCGCGTGCCATATAGTCTTCAATGTCCTCGTCGTATTTTACAATCTCGGTGTCTTTTGTGTCCTTGTCGTAAATGATTTCACCTTTATTTTTGCCTTTCTTTTCTCTCTGTATTTCTGCATTTTTGTCCATTACAGATAAGGCATCGGCAATCTTGTCAACAAGTTTTGAATCAACATCCGGTAATACTTTATTGATTACCGGCAAAAATGCTTCCGGCGACATATACTTCTCTTCTGATTTTGCCGCATTCAACGCATCAAGGATGCTGTCGTACTGCTGCTTGGACTTTTTGAAATCTTCCAGCTTTGTCCTCTCTTTTGCTGTCATATTTTCGCCTTTTTCTTCCAGCTCAAGAACTTTTGCTTCGTCGTAGAGCTTTGACAGCACGCCGCTCTGCATCAATCGCTCAATGCTTTCGTCTGTAATCTCATACCGCCTCTGCAACGGCTGCATTACAGTATATTCACGGTAAATGAATTCCGTATTGTTGTAAATCTTAGAGAACTCATTTTCCTCAAAATCGCAATACAGTTTCGTGATAATCTCGCGGTCTTCCGGTGTAAACTCGTTCTTCTTGCTTCCAAGCGGTTTTCTTAATTTATGACAGATACATGAAGCATCAATCAGCTGAATCTTGCCGATACGCTCCGGGCGTTTACTCTTGGACAGAATCCAACAAAAACTGCTGATGCCGGTATTGTAAAACAAATCATTTGGCATCTGGATAATCGCCTCAACCAGGTCGTTCTTCAATAACCAGCGTCTAATCTGCGATTCGCCTGACGCGGTACCGCCGGTAAATAACGGAGAGCCGTTAGAAATGATTGCTGCACGTCCAACATGGTCATCCATCTTTGCGACTGCTGACTGTAAGAACAATAACTGAGAATCGCTTCCAGCCGGGAGGCCTGCTCCCCATCTGCTGTCATCTTTTACAAACTCCGCTTTAACCGCATCTTCCTGACCTTGTTTCGCGTTATCCCCACTCCACGGAGTACCGAATGGAGGATTTTCAATCAGAAACCGCATTTTTGTATCCGGAAAGCAGTCATTCTTCAATGTGTCTGTATGCTTAAAGTTTTCAGCATTCTGCCCTTTGATGAGCATTTCAGCCTTACCGACTGCATAGGACGGCCCCATAAACTCCTGGCCGAACAGTCTTACATCAGCTGAAGGGTTATAGTGCTTCAGATATGTAAATGCAGTGGAAAGCATACCGCCAGTGCCGCAGGCCTGGTCACATACAGTAATGATTTTCTTGTCATCAAAAATGTCATCACAGCCTTCTGATAGTAAGACAGAACATAGCAATTTAATAATATCCCTGCCCGTGTAAAACTGTCCGGCGTCTACATTCTGATAAAACCTGCCAATCAGGTTTTCAAAGATATACCCCATTTTGATGCTGTCATAAGTCTCCGGGTCAAGGTCAAGTTCCGAGAACGCCTTCACAACGGAAAACAGGCAGCCATCCTTATCCATTTTTTCAATATGTTTTTCAATCTCCAATTCATTCAGGATATCTTTAACGTTACCAGAAAATCCCGCAACATATGCATTGAAATTCTTTGCAATGTTATCCGCATCGTTACACAATTCTCTTAAATCAAACTGGCTGGTATTGTAAAACTGAAATCCTGAAATCTTACACATGGCTTTGTATGGATATGTCGGCATTTTTTCAAACATATCAACAACAGCCTGCTTTGTCTTTTCCAGTGTACACTCAAATCTCCTGATGATTACCATCGGAATGATAACATCACCATATTTATCCGGCATATAAGAGCCGCGGAGCTTATTGGCAATACTCCAAATAAAATTCGCCTCAGCGGTTATATCAACGGGAGCTTCGTCCCAAATAGCATTTAATCCCATATTGTCATTTTTCCTTTTCTATATATTTTCATGCGCTTCTCAGGGTTTATTATCTTATATACAGTATATCAGATTTTGCATATTTTTTGAGTTTTTTTGCGAGAAAAGCAACAAAAAAAAGAAGCCTACGCTTCTTCTATATTAACACGCCGCACCCGGTTCTTTAGTTTATCATTTTCAGCTCCCCAATTCATTCTGGTGTGCTCTGCTGTCTTGGCATCATTACCGCCGAAGAACACTTTTGGCTTATTCATGCGTCTCACATACGCATCAAACGTATGCTCCAAAATCATATCAGACATACTTACCATCTTCGTCACTCCTCTCTCCTGGTTCTTCTCCTATTGCTTCTCATCTTTTCCTGCAGGCATCCTCTCTCATATTTCCCTGGCATTCCTTCACTCATCTCTCTCTACTCTTTCATCTCTTCCAACCCTCCGTGTCTTCCAGGGAAAGACACACCACGCGCCTTCGGCGCGTCCTTTCGGCGCCATGCGGCGCCTCGAACTCTGGTACTGACTTTTTTCTCGCTGGCTTCCATCCCTCTACTCCGTCTCTCCCGGACGCTCTGAAGGTTATCGCTGCCGTATACTCTTTTCCACGCTACGGCCGAGGGATTGTCGCTGCCGCCTAACGCGCCCTTAAGATATCCGCCGTCCTGCTTGCTCGAGGCGCTTACTTAAACCTTATCGGACGCCTTAAAAGTACTGCGTTTCGGGGGCGCTCGGCGCTGCCAATTCGCATTTACTATATCGCCAGTATTTCCAAGCCTATGCGAAACCGCTGCTGCATCACCAGGCAGTCATTTCACGGTATCACCTAAGATTTATAAAGCCTTTACTGTACTACATCATTTCGCGATTTCGCTCCGGCTTTCCAATACCATTTTATGTGCTGGCAGTTGTACTACATCCCGTTCTTTCGTTCCTGCCTTCATCACCTTCCGGAGGCGTTGGCCGCCAATACACTTCTTGAGCCAGTAAATCTCAATCTTGCCAATAAATTTTCGTTCGCGGTGATGCAGTCCGGAACTGAGGTGCCGGAGCGAATTGGCATAGTTTCTCCTTTGCATCAGGCGCAGACTACCCCTATAGCGGGGCGTCCACGCGGAAGAAGAAAGAAACTATGTCAGATAAGATGTAGTCCGTCTACGTCGGGCCATCGCTCATCTGCGGTCTTGATAGTGTTATACCTGAATATAACCAGATGCACGGTTTAAGCATCTCTGCCATCACCTGACGTGGTCTAAGGCTGAACCTTATTGCACATCCCTCACATCATGACGTTTCCGTCAAGCATCCGTTCTCGTCAGCCCTAAAGCTGACTGTGCATTCGTGCCTGTAATCTAAGCTATGTAAGTTATTATGTTATTATTATATATTATTCAAATCAAAGTTAAGTTAAGTATTAAGGACTCTTGGATTACTCACGTACTCCCCCGCGTCCTACATTTAACCAGTACAACAACTTGTACCGTTAGCGCATACAACTACGCCTTAGGCTGAGGGCCTGAAACGCTCCACACCCTCTTTGGAAGCCACCAGCCCAAGACCAAAGCCGGTTTTCTAAGCTCCCTGCAATACTGTTTCCGCAATGCAACACTTAACGTTTTTTTAGCCAGCCGACACACCTAAGCCCCGGCGCTTGCTCCGCATTACTGCGGCATATGTCTCGTTCTCATCACGCTTCAGATTGCAGGTCTGGAACAATTGGGGCTACCGTATCCTATACCGGTTCCGTTTTCTGTTCCGTCTCGATGTCAACTAATCGCAGGGTTCATGCCCCGCTTCATCTTATCTGCATCCAGTGCCGAACAAACTCACTGTTTTGTATCTCTGAGCGCCCCCTTGGTAGGGGTGACACCTCTATATTCAGTTTGACGCGATGCATTTCCACAGGCATCCTTTCGTACACTGCTTCTTTGTACAACACATCAACGCCACATCGTAATCTCTATGTAGGGATTACGGAGTTGATAGTTACACAGCAATCACCTCACGGCGTTTACTGCTTTTTGTTCTTTGTAGTCTTATGCCCCGGTTCTGCCGGAGTCGCTATCAAGAAGCCCCGAACGGGATTCAGACCCGCATACGAAGCTAAAACCGGAACGTTTAACCATCAGACAATTTATCGTCAGCCGGATGTTTCCCGTTCTTCGTTAATCTCATTTTTTGTTACGCATTCAATATGCAAAATAATTTAAAAAGTGTAACGCTTTTTCGAGAAGTTTTTTAAAGTTTTTTTTCTGCATATTTTTTGACTTTGTTTTGCGGCATTCCTGCCGGCAAATCGCAAGTCCTGTATGCCGAGCTATGTTAAGTCTTACCGGGTTTAACCTGCGGGTGATTTATTATCGGCCGGGAACCCCAGTTCTTTTTAAAGTTTTTTTCTGCATACCTTTTTGCAGCTACGCATCTCTCTATTTCTGCAGCATTTCTGCCAGCGAATATAATATGCTGAATATTTTTAAAAAAAGAATTTTTTTGCTGGTAAATATGTGACAAAAAACGGCATGACTATTTAACAAATTTGCACAAAAAAAACGGCGAGCATTTGCTCGCCGGTAAATCAGCATAAAATTAATCAATCAGAATTGCTTCGCCGTCATCGTCTTCCTCATCATCAGAGCTTTCTCCAGACTCTTCCAGGCCTTTGCTGGCATTGTCGGTATTCTCTTCTGCAGGGTTTTCTTCAGGCTCACTTGTAGACTCATCTACAGGCTCCTCTACAGGTTTAATTTCCTTTTCTGGAACATTATCAGGTTCTTCATGCTCTTCAGGTTTTTCTGGCTCATCCGAAGAATCGGTATCCTCTTCGTCAGGGTCGTCAAAATCATCAAGGCTGAACTGGTTAGCAGCATCAGAATTACTTTCATTAGCGCTGTCATCAGTGTTGTCCACATCAGCATCGTCACTTTCATCAGACTCTGCATCAACACCTGCTGGCATATTCATGAAGTCTTTGTCCTCATCATCAAAGTCAAGGCTGAATGGGTCGTTGTTAGCTTCCGTGGAGGCAGATGCCTTACTGCTGTCATCGGAAGCGCCTTCCTGCTGGCATTCTTCAAGTTCTTCGTCGTCTTCTTCCGGAATTTCGCTTTCAGCCTGTTGCTCTTCAGCCGGTGGTTCTTTTGTTTCAGATTTCTCTTCATCCGGTTCATTCATCTGTTTTCCTGCATCATCCGATACATCTTCAACATGTTCGCTTTCAGCTTCCGATTCTTCTGTCTGGCTATCTTCGTCACCTGTTTCTTTATCAGGCTCCTCATCAACCGGAGCAGCTTCCGCCTGTTCATTTACATTTTCAGGCTCCTCGCTCTGCTGTTCTTTCATACCAGCCTGCTCATCAGCCTGTTTATCAGCCGGCGCGTCCTCCACTTTTTCTTCTGCTGGCGGATTCATCATTTTTTCAAATTCTTCATCAGCCTGTTTCTGACGTGCCTCAATTACAGGTGTCATGATAGGTCTTACATAACCAAGCATTGTTTTTACTGCAGTGTCAATATCCCAGTTGTTGTAAATGATGATATCCCATCCATGATTATTTTCATAATCGCAGAACTGCTCATCCTCACTCTGTTCTCTGGCTTCAAATTTGGCCTTAGTCTCTCCGCGGGCGACAAATCTTGCTGCTCTCTTGTCTGCATCGGCATAGATATAGAACTGTAAGAGCTTATATCGGCTGCCGCATCTTTCCTTCAGGTCTTTAATGCCTTTCGGGTCAATGACATAGATATCACTATTGTCAAGAATCTCTTGCGTTGTACAGTATCTTGCACCATTGATTTTTGTCTCAGCTGTAATATTTTCCAGCTTGTCATACTCTTCATCAGAAACGAAGATATGGTCACAATTTTCAAGCCCTTTCTCCAGTTCTTCCGGCCTTGGTTTTCTTGTTGCGTAGGATTTCACAACATTAAGCCCGAGAGCTTCTGCTACCTTTTTTGCAATAAGTGATTTACCTGCACTGTTTCTTCCTGCTACTGTGATTAATATCTGTCTCATGTCTTATTCTCCTTTTCTTTGTTGGTTTTGTGATTTTTTTACAGATTTAATATGCTGGATTTTTGACAGGATTAAAATTTTTCTTTTTGCAGAAATCTGTCATATTGTTTTTGTAAAAACAATAAGAAAAGGAGACTGAAACTATGAGTAAAACGATGAGTGAAAACAGAGAATCTTTGGAATTAAATGGTGTGACATTTTACTTTGTCCGGAACGAAAACTACTACATGGCAAAAATCTGTAACGATATCTATATTGAGGCGGGAACAGAAGAAGTAACGTTTGAGTTTGACAAAATTGGAACTTATGAACTTATGGACAATAAAAAGGTATTTCCAGAAGTCAAAATCCTCAATATTAAAAAATGGGGACGTAATTTACGTATTCCAAACAGTATGTTTCCTAATGTTACCAAAGTAGTTGTTGACAAGTATTGCAGTTGTTACAAATCAGGATGCATGCTGGTTAATGATAAAGGTGTGTTGCAGAATACATTTCATCCAGATAGTGATGTTATTGATTTAAAAGGTGTGTCTGTTATCGACAACAATTCATTTGCCGGATGTCAGGCAACTAAATTCATCAATTCTGGCAGTATTAAGCAATGCAGGAATCAGGCATTTAAAGATTCAGCAATTGAAAAAATGCCGGTTCCAGCCGGTGGGGCTTTAATAATTGGCTCAGTTATAGTTAATGTTGATAAAGACGCAGCAGGCATTGTGATGCCTGATACAAGGCGGGCTATATTAACGATAAGGGAAGGCTTGAACTATGGTAAGATTCAGAGTATTACATTTAATAAGATACAGTCTTTTGTCAATATTCAGAAGCATATCCCAAAGCGAATAAAAATTATCTTAAAAGAAACTGGCTTTATCGGTTATGATATGATTGACTTCTGGACACAGAGCAAAGCATCCTGTCTTGAACTTTGTGATGAAAATCCGTATTATAAAACAATTGACGGTGCTCTATTTACAAAAGATGGAACCGTACTTATTAAGTATCCGTCTTCAAGAACCGGACATTATGATATACCAGAAGGAACAATAACGATTGCTTCAATGGCATTCCAGAACTGCGAGCTTTCCAGTGTCACAATTCCTTCATCCATGCGCCAGATTTTGCCAAAGGCATTTGCTGATTGCCACAAACTTTCAACGGTAGAAATCAGGGACGGCATTAAGAATTTAGGTATTGGCCGCAGTACATTGCTTTTTTATAACTGCGACAGCCTGAAGCATATTGAAATCCCGTCAAGCGTGCAGATAATTGCAGAACAAGCTTTTGACGGATGTAACTTAGAGAGCGTCAAATTTAATGAAGGTTTATTACAGATAATGAACAACGCGTTTACTTCTTCGTTATTGACCGGAGATGTTGTTTTACCGTCAACGCTTGATTATATTGGAGACTCCAATTTCCAGAGTGCAAAACAGATAACGGTTCTTGGCGACAAAATCCCATTTGGATTAATCTCTGCTGTAACTGCTACATATGAGCAGACAAACAAATCAAAGTATATCAAGCTGCAGTGTCCAAATAAGACATTATTTCTCCCGCGATACATCGATGTTACTGCGGAATGGCTTGACTCAAATCTGAGTATTCCTTCATTTCGCGAGGAGTGCGAGAACAGTCTGTATGCATATGGGGCGCTGGCTGACATAAAACAGGAAACCGCAATCGCTACATACAAGGAAAACCCGTCAAGTGATTTGCGTACATATCTGCGAAGGGTCAGCAAGAATATTGTAAACGGATATATCAGTGACCATAATGAAACAGAGCTTATTGAGTTTATTAAGCTTGGGCTGATGACCAAAAAAGCCATGCAGGATGCATTACAGTCTGCCAGGGAAAACTGCATGCCGACAGTTGAGGCTTATCTTTTAAAGGCTATAAACGAATCAGACGAATCTAATTCCACATTTTCACTCTAAGCTAGGAAATCAGCCGGAAATCTTCCGGCTGATTTTTTTTTGTATCATTTAATCCGGCATATTGTATATGCAAAACAAAAAAAAGAAAGGAGTTCAAAAAAATGAACAAAAAAGAAGAAAACATAACAAACAGAATGAGATATCTTGTTGATACACTTAATAAGGCAGCAAAGGTGTATTACCAGACCGGTGAGGAATTAATGCCGAATTTTGAGTACGACAAGCTTGAACGTGAGCTTGAAGCGCTGGAGCAGGAAACCGGAATCATGCTTTCTGATTCTCCAACAATCCGTACAGGAATCTCTGTTGACGATGCTGAGGGGCTGACAGACTCGCGACTTGCAAAAGTGACCCACGAGTATCCGGCCCGGTCTCTTGCAAAGACGAAGGACGAGTCATTGTTTCCAAAGGTATTTTCAGTAAGGGACAATATGGCCGTGCTGATGTGGAAAGAAGACGGGGGGACGATTGTGGCAACTTACGACGACGGAAAGCTTGTCAGTCTTGCAACACGAGGCAATGGAATCATTGGCCAGGACATCACACACAATGCCAAATACATCCACGGCCTGCCGACGGCGCTTCCGTTTAAGTCTCATTTTGTTGTAAGGGGCGAAGCATTGATGAGTTATAACGAGTTTGAAAGGGTTAACTCTTCCCTTCCGGAAGATGTGGAGCACTACAAAAACCCAAGAAATCTTGCGAATTCTACAATAAACCTTACAGCAGAAAAAGAGATGGAACATCGGGAAATCTGGTTCCATGCGTTTAAACTTGTCTACAGCGGCGGGAATTATCTTCCGGAAAAACCACGTACATTTTTTAATGACATGGAGTTTCTGAAATTACTTGGATTTGAGACCACTGAGCACATCTTATGTTCAGTATCAGACCTTATCGCTGAAATGCATAAGATGACAAATAAGGTACCGGAATATGCGTTTCCTGTTGACGGTCTTGTTGTTGCCGCGAATGATGTGGAATATGCAGAATCGCAGCTAGGAACCGGCCATAATCCGAACAGGCTTGAGGGTTTCGCTCTGAAATGGCAGGACGAAACCGTAGAGACAACATTACAGGCAATAGAATGGTCACCAAGCAGGACAGGGCTCCTTAACCCTGTAGCAGTATTTGACCCGGTTGAGCTGGAAGGAACCACGGTCTCACGTGCAAGCGTGCATAATGTTTCCATTATCAGAAAACTGCAGCTTCGCATCGGTGATACGATTTTGGTGTATAAAGCAAACAAAATCATACCGCAGATTGCAGAAAATGTGTCAGCGGCAGGAGCACTTTCAGACAACGAGGCACTTCCCAAGGAATGTCCATGCTGTCACGGGAAAATCAAACCGATTATCACGAAAGGCGCTGCGATGGATGTAGAAGTTGCTACATGTGCAAATCCTGACTGTCCGGCGAAACATATCGGAAAATATACACATTTTGTTGAACGCGACTGTATGAATATCATGGGCTTATCAAAGGCGACCATAACATATTTTATTGATAATGGCTGGATTTCAGAATTTTCTGACATTTATCATCTTGACAGACATAAAGATGAAATTATCGCCACAAAAGGCTATGGCAAGAAATCATATGAAAATATGATTAAGGCAATTGAAAAAAGTCGAAAGACATCATTTGTTCCATTTATCCATGCTGTCGGTATTCCAAATATCGGCGAAGGACAGGCGAAGTTGTTTGCCAAAGAGTACAATAATGACATTGACAAATTCCTGAATGACGTATATGCAAAGCATGATTTCAGCCATATTGACGGCATCGGGCCAATCCTGAATGACAACCTCATCAGATGGGGCGAGACATATCTTGCATACAAAGACCCGTCAGCAGAAAATCCGAATCCGGAGATTAGAAACCTGCTTACAGAACTTTCGTTTGAAAATCAAAGTCAGGAGGAAGCATCATCAGATGCGGCTTCTCTTTCAGGCCTTACATTTGTAATTACTGGCGATGTACATCACTTTAAAAACCGTAATGAACTGAAGGCAAAGATTGAATCACTCGGTGGAAAAGTAAGCGGGTCTGTCTCATCAAAGACAAGTTACCTTATCAACAATGATTCTGCTTCTGCTTCTTCCAAGAATAAGAAGGCAAAGGAGCTTGGTGTTAAGATTATCAGTGAAGAGGAATTTTTATCTTTGCTTGCGTAATTTTTCTGATTACTTATGTTTCTATTTTTATCATTTCCATCCCAGCCAGCGCGAAGCGCTGGCTGGTTTTCTTTTACTTCTTCCTTTATTTATTCTTCTCTTCGTTTTTTTTTCTTATCCTGTCTTATCTCTTTTTTTTCTGCTTCTTCTTTTTCATTTCTGCTGCCACTCCTTACTCTTATATCTGCTTCTCCAATTTTGTCTCCAATCTCATCTTCCCTTCTTTTTTTACTCTTTTCTCCATTTTTCTTCCTTAGGATTTTCAGCATATTAAAAATGTAATAAACAAATTTCAACAAGAAAGGAAAAAAACAATGCAAAAAAAGAAACAATATTACGAAATCAAAGATGGCGGCGTAACCCTGTATTGGGACATGACGTCAAATACGTTAGTTGATATTGATGTACAGCCAGGCGTCAAAACTGTTAACCTGTTTGCTGAAAAGACAGCATCAAAGTATCTGTATTCTACGTACAGGGTAAAGCTTGAAAATGTATATAAACAGTTTCCTGACGTAGAAGAACTTCATATTGAAGGTGATATCCAACAAGTCAGCATCAGAAACGATATGTTTCCAAATGTCAAGTTGGTCACATCAGACAGTGACAGGTTTGTTGATGGTGCATCAATGCTTATTGAGGTTCTTTACAATATGAGCCGTAAGCTGCTGAACGCATTCTACATGCAGCCGGATATGGAGCTTGACCTCAAAAACATTAAATACATTGCTGATTATGCCTTAAATGGATGCCTTGCGTCAGCAGCAATAAACTGTGATTCACTCAATGACGCAGCTCCGAAGGCTTTCTCTGGCGCATTTATGTTTGATACGGGAGATGACGGGCTCAGTGTAATCAATGACGCGGTGCTTAAAGTGGAGCCTGACGCAAAATCAGTACGGCTTTCAAAACGTATCAGACGTATAGCAAATTCAGCAAACTTTAAGAATGTTAAGTCGTTACATGTTGAATCAATCAATATTTTGAATCAGATATTCAGCCGGAACAATATTTCGGGGATTACAGACTTATTTGTTGAAGAGGCCGGCGCCATTGATATCCGTAAGCTGCATCGAATGTTAACGTCACGCGGATTTGATAGCCTTGGAAATATACATGTGGAGAACAAATATTATACATCTATTGACGGCATTATCTATTCACGTGACAAACAGACACTCGTTCTGGCCTCAAGTGGCCGTGACGGTGTTGTCAATATACCGGAAGGGACTAAAACAATCGCAAATGGAGCTTTCATGAACTGTAATATACGTGAAATTAATTGCCCTGATTCATTAGAGTACATTAATGATAATGCATTTTATGCATGCACATTTCTCAAGAAAGTCAATTTTGGAAAAGGTCTGAAACAGATTGGAGGCAGTTTCAGGCATGATTCAGGAGTATTTACTTACTGCTATGCATTAAATAATGTTGTTATACCTCCATCAGTTGAAGAAATTGGCAATTTTGCCTTTTTTCATTGCGATGAATTAAGCAATGTGACATTTAACGAGGGGATTCGCGGCATAGGCCTCAGTGCTTTCTCGTTTTGCCCTAAGCTTACAGATGTGGTGCTTCCAGCGTCATTGATTGATGCCGGGCTTGAAAGCTTTCAGGGAGTACTGAATGTAACTGTCAAGGATGGAAGCCGGATTTTCAATCTTCCGTCTGCAGTCATGATGACGCCAGGTTTCAACAGTCTGGAAGATGCCATGAACAAGGAAAGTCTTATCGTAGATGTCAATATTGAAGGCAAAGGGCATGTGTACCTGCCAAAATATACATCAAGCGAAAAGATAACATACACTAATGATTTCTTTAATAATAATTGGTATGATAAAGAATTTTCAGAAAGTGTATATGAACAGGCATATTCTTCCCGTTCAAAACAAATGCTGGCAATTCATATTTATAAGAAGACAAAGAACAGCGATGTTGGAGCATATCTCCGCCGTGCAGGCAAGACTATCGTGAAGAGAATGATTGATGAGGGCGATGAAGCCGGAGCTGTTGAGTTCTTACAGTTCGGTCTGATGACAACTGCAGCATTGAAAGCAATTCTCAAAAATGCTGAATCTAAGGGTGCGGCAGCCATATCATCTTATATTTTGATAGAATTAAACAGCAAGAAACAGCCTACTTTCAGGTTGTAATGCTATACCTTTACATTTTCTCACGATACCCGTCAATATATTTTTGCATTACAAAAGCAGGTCTTTACAGGCCTGCTTCTTTTTTCTCTTTTTTTCTGGCTTCTTTTTCAGCTTTCTTTTCAGCCTTTCTTTTCTCTCTTTCTTCAGCCTTCTTTTTAATGCTTTCTGCCACTTCCGGCGTGAATTCGTTTCTTTTTGCCAGAATGACGACAAACAACGGATATAGAGCAAACAGTCCTATTGACCATAAAACATTGGAAAATCCGGTCTTGCCAAAGCTTGTCGCAATATGTGTCATAATTGCAATGTCAAGAAGCAGCACGATAAGTGTTGCTATCATATACAACGCACTGATGATTGCTGATTTCTCACTTGCAAATCTTGTAATAACCTGCATAACAAAATTGACTACTATATATAAAGCAAACATTTTTGTATTCCAGAACGTATCATAAAGGATATAATCGTTAACAAACGGTACAAAACTAAGCCATTTCTTTTTGCTTTCTTTTCCGAATATCTTTCCGAATAATACGACATTTGCAAAGCATGTAAGCAGTGTAAAGATTAAGAGAAATAAAGACAAAAGCACAAGGATTTTTGCGATAGCGCCAGAGAGTTCACTGACATCTGCGGTCATGTTTTTCACCTCCTAAAAAGGCTGGCAAAAGCCAGCCCACATAAACCAACCTTATTCTTCGCCATCAAAGTCAAACTTAAATCTGATGCCAAAAGTTTTCGGCATATGTTCAGCACGCATGATTGATACACCGGTATCCATGTAATCACGCAGCAGCTCATATGCGTTATCATCTCCGATTTCTTTTTTCAGCTCTGCATAACCGTATTTTAAGATATTCATCAGTTTTGTCCTGGTTCCAATCTTGTAGTGGTCAAGGAATAAAGCGATAACAGACATATACTCTTTCTGTTCTAACGCCCTGGACGGCTCGCCATTGTCGTCATACTGTACGCAGATTACATTGTAATTACCCTCTTCAAAGCTGATAAGCCAGAAGTTTGTCTTTTTGCCGTTTTCCGGCGCTGTTGCGTTTACGACAACATCTTTTCCGTCGCCACCTCTTAATGTAATGTTATATTTTCCCGGTGCAGTTTTTTCAAGGCTGCTGTCAGGTACTTTGGCTGCATGGAATCCGTATTCGTTTCTTCCATCGATGATAGTCATACATGCATCTGTTAATAAGTTTTCGGATAAAATAATATCGAGCATCTGCTCAGGTGTTTTATAAGCCATAATAGGTCTCCTTTTCTATGTAATATTTTATTTTGCGGCTGCCGGCATCAGTTAATTCCTGTTGAACCGAAAGCACCGCGTGATTCTTCGTTTAAATGTTCTACTTCTTCAATATCAAGCTCAGGCATTTTTTCCATAATTCTGAACTGGCAGATTCTGTCGCCTTTTTTGATTTCTGTGTCTCTTGTCGCATAAACGGCCATCATCCACTGGTCGTTGTCACCACTGTATGAATTATCTACAACACCGACGCTGTTCGTCTGCATGATTCCCCAGTTTTTAAATGTACTGGAGCGAGGGGCGATATGTGCTTCATAACCCTCAGGCAGAATCATTCCAACGCCAAGCGGGATAAAAGCAGTCTGGCCTGCCGCCAGATGGATATCAACTGCGCTTCGCAGGTCAATCCAGTCTCCTTTGCTGATTTTGTTTAATTTTTCAAGGTTTTTGTAAAAGTATTTTACCTTAATTTTTAATGCCATTTTTTCCTCCTGATTTTTTTGTATTTTTGCTTGCATATTTAATATGCAGGATTTTTTGTAAAAAGGTACGCTTTTTTGAGAATATTTTTTTTATATTTTTTTCAGTGCTGTACGTTTATATACAATGTACGGCATACTCAGATACCAGAACCGCAGATGATATCTTTTTTTAGCTTCCGATATTTCCTTTTTTCTGTCGTCGCTTAGGTATTTGTAATATTTTTTGCCAACAGACAGAATTTCACGGTGAAAGCGCTTAAATAGTCTTTTTCTGAGCGTACGGCTTGACGCCGAAGGTGAAGTGTAGTGCAGAGCCCAGACACTCAACTCTTTAACACGCATATTCTGCAGCATATAATTAAACAGCTTTGTTTTTTCGCGCCCGCCGAGCAGCCCGTCAATATAGTCTTCAATATTTCTGAAACAGGCAATTACATCAAGGTCTTTATTTGAAGCTCGGCTCTTTACCAGTATGTCAGAAACCCTGTATTTTATAAGTGCTGTATTTGATACGTATACCGTAGAGCAGAAATACAGGTATTTGAGGAAGAATGTTACATCAGAATATTTGTTCAACCCGTCAAACTGCAGCTTATTGGTGAATATGATATCTGATTTATACAGTTTCGTTCCTGTAATCCCGTCAATGTTATCCCCAAGCGTCATCAGGTCTTTTATTTTGTATGTTGTATCGTATCTGCCATCATGCATTTTAGTATATATGCGCGGTGCTTCAGTCAGCTCGGAGCCATTTTCTGCAATTTTTATCACATCCCCGACAACCATATCAACGTCCTCAAATTCCATACATTTTACCAGCTGTTCAAGGTAATCGGGCATCATCACATCATCGCCATCAAAAAACAATATGTACTGCCCTTTTGCCATCGGCATAGCCTTATTTCTGGCAGCAGGGATTCCGGATTGTTTTTCGTTTATTACAGTCACATTTGTGTTTATGAATTTATTAACCTGATATGTCTGCATAATGTTAAATGTTTCATCGGTAGACCCGTCGTCAACAAGAATTAGTTCATAATTTTTGTATGTCTGAGCCAGGATGGAATCAAGGGCTTCTTCAATATATTTTTCCATATTATGTGCTGCAATAATAATCGTTATCATCTTGTCACCTCCTTATCGCTGCTCTGATATCTGACACATACCACCATTTACCGGCTTTTATTTTTTTGTATTGTTTTATCATCTTTTTTTCTTCTTCAGTACTAAATAATGACGAATCAAAATCAATTTCTGTCAGCGATTCAAAAACCTTTTTTCTGATTTCTTTTGTATCGTATTCTGGTATCTTTTTTAATTCATCAAGTATATATATAAGCTCGTCTTTTTGTATTTCTGCTGCAAAGTTCTCCCTGCCGGCTTTTTTGTAACCATCAAGAATCATCTCAAAAGGTGTTTTTGATGTAATTACATCACTGTACTTCTTGGAATTACTGTCACTGTATATATGCCGCAGCAATATTTTATCAGAGATTGTAGCTACCACTTTACAATACCCAAGGCACTGATGATAAAAAATGAAATCGGAGCTTATGCATGTATTTTGAAACCTGACTCCGCAATGTGAAATCATTTCAGTATTCCATAATTTATTGCCCTCAATGCATTGAAAATGTACACAATTTATCACATCTTCATCTCTAAATACATGGTTATACATAGCACCTGATGTAAAAATTGCGTTATTTTTCTTTTCTTTTTTGTCGTTTTCATATATGCATTTGAAATTTCCAATTACCAAATCAGCCTTACTTTGTTTTGCTATATATGTCATACGTTTCAGGGCGTTTGGTTCCAGCTCGTCATCACTGTTTAAAAACATAATATAATTTCCTGATGCCTGATAAATCCCGGTGTTTTTGGCGCTTGCTGCTCCGCCCTTTTTTAACGTCCCGATAAACCTGATGCGTTCGTCTTCCTCTTCAAGAGACAACGCAATTTCTGATGTCCTGTCTGCTGATGCGTCATCAACAATAAGGATTTCAAAGTCTTCATACGTTTGATTTAAAATCGAGTATACGCATTTTTTTAAATTTTTTTCTGCATTATTTGTGTATATTACAACCGTTACCATTATTTTCTCTCCTTCTGCGATATTTCGCATATATCCAATATGCCGGATTTTTGCAGAAACATATTATTTTTGCGAAAAAACACGCCGCAGAATGCGGCGTGAAGATTACTTTTCAGGAATATCCATATATATAATATTTTTATTCAATTCATCTTTGTATAATCCAATGTCATTTTCAACTGCGGCTGAAACCTTTTCTTTCATATCCTTATCAGAAATTTTATCAACCTCTTTCCTTAATGCAGTCAGGAATCTTTCGCTTCCTTCCATGTCTTTCGTGGTTACGGTGAAGTCTGCAAGAGCCATAAGGTTCTTTCCAGGTTTGAAGTACGGATTCGGTTCTGTAATACTATTTTCGTACTGCTTTACAAGCACCCTGCATTTCTCGTCAATCTGTTTATTATCCCTGAGATGTTCAGAGGCCTCCAATTTCAAGCCATATTTACGGGCTTCTTCCGACAGGTATATCAGCTGTGTTTTTTCAGCTTTGAATATGTGATTTGCAACATCAGAAAGAAATTTTTCCTGGTCAGGCGGGTCCATCTTGCATGAGATATCAACATCCATCGTATCCGACAAGTCTTGCCTGAATTCATTAAATTCATTTTTCTTTCCAGTAAGGCGGTCTGAAATGTTTACTTTTGATGCAGCATTTAAAAGTGAGCTGACGCGGAGCTTTCTTCCACGGTCTTCACTAAACTTCTTGAATACTGTATTGCCTGATTTAGCTGCTTCTGCATTAAAGGCATCTATCATTGTATCGCTGGCGTGTGTAGTAAATGAGGCTATTGCGGCTTCCTGCACCCATCTTATCTGCTTATTGTCAAGGCGCTGGTACTTATCAGAAATTTCTGATATCTGCGTCATCATTTTTCCTATTACCGGAGCATATTTCTTTTGGTCTTTCATGTCTTTGATTGCATCCATTGCCATTCCTCTGGCTTCTTTCATCGCCTCCCCAAGTTCAATCCTCTGTTCCCGCCTGTTTTTCATTGCTGTATTATCGGGTTTCATAGTAGCTTTTTCAGGCGTTTTCTGTGTTTTCTGCGCTTCTTTTTGGAGTGCTTCAATCTGGCGGGTCATTGAATCATTTGCCGCTTCTATATATCCCGCAAACTGCTTTCGTGTGAGATGTGGGTTTTCTGTTCTGAATTTTGTCATTCTATTTTGTAATTCTTTTGTCAGGTCTTCTTTTGTTCCGGCCGGCATGTCATTTGCGATATCAGCACCAATTTTTTCTGCCACTTTTGTAAGCTGTTCATATTCCTCCGGCGTAAGCTGCATTTCCTGATGTTTAACAATGTCATCCCAGCGGCATCCTTTTTCAATGTTTTCCTGAATTTTGTCTTTATAGTTGTCAAATTCGTAATTGATAACAAATCCTGTCAGCACCTGCTTTGTCTCAAATGAAATGTTTGGGCTGGCAATCGCATCCTGTAGTCCGCTTGCAAATGCCTCATACAACTCATCCTGCTTCAGCTTGTCCTGAGTCTGTATATAAGAAACGCTTTTAACAAACAGTTCTTCTGCTGTATCCTTATTCAGCCTTCCAATATCCATCATAACTGCAAGGTTCTTGCCGTTTTCTTTGTAAGCCTCTTTTACGACACCGTAGAATGGTGACATGTCAGGCTTTCCGGATTCCTGTTGTTTGCTGCCGGTATCAGCTGTCTTGCTTTCATCATGATTCTCGCCATGGTCTGCATCTTTTGTATTATTTTCATCATTAGTATTTCCGGCATCTTTGTTTGCCTGGTTCTCAGCTTTAGATTCTGATTTTTTTGCCTCTTCTTTTTGGTCTTTATATTTAGAGCCTGAATAATAATCAATCATATCAGCCATGAAATCGCAGACCTTTGAAATGTAAGCTTGTATATTTATATATCCGATAATAAGTTTGTTCAATCCTTTTGAATCGCATTTGTCGTGGGGGATTTCCCTGTTTGCTTTAATATCCCTCCACTCTTCCTTGAAATTTTTAAGTTTTTTGGAAAACATAGTCTGAGCGTCAAACTTTTGCCATGATTTGTCTTTTTCGTGTTCTGACAGCTGGATTCTTCTGGTCTCAAACTTGTTTATATTGCTGCTCTTATTGTTCAGCTGCACTGCTTTATCAAGCGTTTTTCTACCTTCAAAGTCAAGGCTTCTGTCAAGGATGTCTATAGTTGCCTGGAAGTCATCGCCTTTTGTCTTCCTGGCCTGTTCCATAACTGAATATTTAAACTTATTCTTGGCTTGCTCTTTTATCATAGCTGCCTCTTCTTTTGATAATCCGTCAGTGTTAACTTCAAGGATTTTTGAAAGGCTTTCTGCCTGCTTTTCAGCTTTGTCAAAGTTTGATATGCGAAGCCTGAAATTATTATCTTCACTGTAATGTTTGGTGACGTCAACGAAAGCTTCCATTATCTTGATATCCCTGTCTGTTTCAAATCCCTGTTCTTTTATTTTTGCATTAAGTGTTCTGCTTATCTCATCAACGATGTCCTGTTTATGTACATCTCCAACGCTTGACATTATGTTGGCGAACTGAGACCGCATAAAGTTATCCATAATACGGTTCTGCTGTCCATACTGCTCTCCCTGGCCGGTAAATAATGCGATTGACTTATCTACGGCCGGCTGGTATGACTTTTTAATTTCTGCATGTGATTTAAGTGGCTGGTCAGGATGTTCCTTATTATACATATCTATAATTTTATCAAACTTCTCTGCTCCGAAGTTTGACAGGTTTTTATACATTTCATCAACCGTTACCTGACGCACGGAAGCGTCAATAAAAGTATTGTCAACATAGTCAGAAAATTCTTTTGCAATTGACTTAACGCCTTTGTATCTTTCGTTATCCATCTTCTTGACTAAATCAATTTCATTTTCAAGTAGCATAGTATTTATCCTCCTTATTTTACATTTTTCTATAAAATGCAGAATCAAGAAAAAAGCAAAAACCGGCAGATTTCTCTGCCGGTTTTGCAATATATATCAGATGTTTTGTCTCAGCATGTCAATGCCTTCATTATAACACTGTCTGATTTTTACAACAGGTTCTCCGAGTTCTTTCGCAATCTGAACAAATGAAATACCGTCAAGCACTTTCATCTTAATGATGGCGCTGTTTTTCTTAGGGATTGAGGACAGCAGGTCATCAACGACGAAGTCATCGCTTAACTGCATGTCAGCGGTCATGCTTTCCAGCGCATCGAATGAAACCTTTGTTCTATCCACTTTTAACTCGCGTTTTACGATTTTGTGGCTTAATCCAGTCTCATCCATAATTTTATCAACGGTAGCTTCATCCCCAGCAGTTTCAATTTTGCTTTTGGCTCTTTCTACTGAATTATGCACGGATGCAAAATACTCAGATGATTCACCAGCCATGAAACGGAGATGTTTACCAAGTTCCTTCTTAATATACGGTGTGCAGTATGTAGTAAATGATGCTTTACTTGGGTCGTATGTCTGTAAAGCATTCATGATGCCGATAGCACCATGCTGAAATAACTCAGAAGCTTCACGGTTAAATGACGGATAATGTTTCTTGATAATGTAGTAAATGTAATCATGATACTTTTCAAGCATCAGTTCATTGCCGATACAGCGGTCTTTCTTGTATACCTCCATGATATCGGAATCGCACATGCAGTTTTCGTATGTTTTTGTATTACCCATAATGACACCTCTCTCTAAAATCTCTTCAACTTGTTCTCTATACAAAATCAATTCTCAGCGAGCTTCCATCTTAAGCCTTTTAATTACCTTATATATGCAGAACAGATATCCGGAATGGAATTGACTTTCCACATATGGAGGATTGAAATGGCTTTTATCTGGCAGCTTTTTTAAAGGGCATTTAAGTGATATAAATGCACCATCAATAGCTTCATGTGTTACGTTGCAGGAGCAGGCCTCTTTGTTATAACAAGGGCAATCTCCGCATGAAAAATTATCGGGTAACTCTAATACCAGAACCGCTTTGTTTATCTCACCGTATTTAGTCCTCTCATTATCCTCTGCTTCTTTGCTTTTTTCTGCTTTAGGGCACCACTCGGGGATATCGCAGTACGGTATCAGACCATAGATTGTCGGGCGTGAAGGAATGATTTTACTTTTGTTCCTGCTGGCGCCGCATATCAGTCCAAGAGAACATCTTATGCAGTCCTTACATTCTTCACACGATATATTTTCAGCCATTATTACCTCTCCTCTCTTAAGGTGAAAAACAACTTGGATTTTCCAGCATCAGGATTGTCAAAACGGCCTTTCCATTGCTGGCAAATACAATATGCTTAAAATTTTGGAAAAAAATTCATTTTTTGCGGATTTTTTTTTAAATTTTTATTTTTGGCATTATCCTCCATATTTAAGTATGTAAATCTTAATTTTTATATCAAAGAAAGGAGATACATCTATGAGTAAGTATCGCAATGAAGCTGTAATGAATCTTTATCAGGAACCGGAGGATTCTATTTTAAAAAGTTCTTCCGAGGTTAGTGTAAAGAGATTCAGCTTGTCACGCTTCCTGTTTATTACAGGGGGTGTCATTGTATTTTTGACATCTATGATGCTGGCAATGTCTCTGGTAAAAGCCCCAGTGTACGGCGACTCTTCGTCTAATAATAATGTTAAAACAGAGGTAGTTCAGGGATGTGAAAGCGATACTTTCAAGGAATAAGATTTCAGGAAGAGGCGGCTGTGATGGCAGCACCTCTTTTTTTTATACAAAAAGCATAATTTTTTTTGCAAGATAAATTCCCCCGCATATCATAAGCAGAATGCATACAATTTGTATAATTCTCAATATTATCCAGTACAGCTTGTATTTACCAAGCCATCCTCTAACAACCCATAACCCCATTTTGTCAGACTTTTTTGAATTACAGTCCCTGCAGGCCGGGGCAAGGTTTCGTATATCGTTTACACTGCCGCATCTTTTTACTGCCAGCATCATCCGGGCGGATGCTTTTTTCTGTGCTTTTGCGACCGGGACGATGTGGTCAACAACAACTTTATTCTTCTGTAGTTTTTTATTACAATACCGGCATCTGTACGGAGCCTGTGTTCTGGCGAAGAACGTCTGCCGGTAATTATTTGCTCTTTCATATTCCACACGATAGCATTCATATTTAATTCCTGCTTTCTGTATTTTTTTAATAGTTCTTTTTGGTTTTTCTACATAATTATTGAAGCAGTAATTGCTTCTATATTTAGTAGATTTTCTATGTAAAAGCCGGTACAAGTCATACGGCATTTTTTGCTTTGTGTTTACTTTTAAAACCCAGTTTCCTTCCATTTTTCTTCTGCCTTTTTATGTATTTTTTAGATACATACAAAATGCAGAATTTTTCTCAAACAGTACGAATTTTTCACATTTTGGGCGCAAAAAGGGTAGCTGCCTGCAAAATGCAGCCGCCCGGGTGTTTAAGCAATTTCAGATTTGTCCTGTGTTACCTTTACATTCTCCCTTCCAAAGTGGATTTTTGCCTTTTCCAGAACATCTGCAGTGATAGAGATATCCCCGAGCATTTCTGGCTTTCTGGCTTTTTTTGAAACTATTTTTACATGGTCTCCAATACCTGGATTATCCTGCATGAAATTCAGAACCCTGTTTCTCAAGTTGTTTAAGGAATAGTCATCAGTGGCAATCCATAATATTGAAGGAGTGTCTTTCAACGGGCATACGGTCTGGAGGATTAAAGAGCTGTCCTCGCCGCCTCCCCTTACTTTTCCTTTCAGGAAAATCAGGCCGTCTTCATTTAACTCAGACTGGAACTTTTGGATTGCGTGTTCAAACAGCAGCACGCTGATGTGCCCAGTTGTGTCTTCAACATCAATAATCATCATGATATTGCCTTTTTTGGTGATTTTTTTCTTGATTTCAGTGATAACTCCACCGATAGCAACCTCATCATCATTATGATAAACGGAATTTTCAGATACGATATCTTCAATGTTTACCGCACCGTTTTTCTTTGTGATGTTCTCAATCGTAGAAGCTGGATGACCTGAGACATACATACCGGTCGCATCCTTTTCATTCCTGCATTTCTGGAGGTATGAATACTCCGGATACTCATTAAATTTGTATGATGTATCAACATCAAGGCCGAAATCAAACAAAGTAAGCTGATTTTCATCGTAGTTCTTCGCCTGAGTCTTGATTGAGGTAAGCATAGTATCAAAGTTTTCAACTAAAGTCTGCCTGGTGTGTCCAAAAGCATCAAAAGCTCCTGCTTTCGCAAGGTTCTCAAATGCTTTTCTGTTAAATGACATATGCCGTTTTACAAAGTCATCAATGTCTTTGTAAGGCTGTTTTGCACGTTCTGCCGGAATTGTATTGGCAACGTCTTCACCAACTCCTTTGATTGCAAACAATCCGAACCTGATAGACTCATTACCGTCATCATCAGTTTCAATTGAAAAGCCATATTCTGATTTTGTTACATCAGGTGGTAAGATATTTACTCCTGTCTGTCTGAAAGATGTTACATATTTCATCAGTTTCTTGGAGTCATCCATAACGGACGTTAAGAGGCCGACTGCAAACTCTAACGGATAATTGGCTTTCAGGTAGGCCGTCTGCATGCTGATTGCAGCATAAGCTGCGGCATGTGATTTGTTGAATGCATACTTCGCAAAATCAACCATCTGATTCCAGATTTTCTGTGCAGCTTCTTCTGAAATACCCCTTCCGGTACATCCTTCAATATTCAGTTCTTTATCGCCATTGATAAAATGCGGGCCTTCCTGGTCCATGATTTCCTGCTTCTTTTTTCCCATTGCTTTACGTACAACATCGGCACGACCCATTGAGAAACCGGCCAGTTTTTGCACTATCAGCATTACCTGTTCCTGGTAAACGATAATACCATATGTAGGAGCAAGTATTGATTCAAGTTCAGGGGTTATATATTTAATATCATTCGGATTATGTTTGTTCTGGATATAATCCGGGATATAATCCATTGGGCCTGGACGATACAGTGCAACACCGGCAATGATATCCTCAAAGCAGTCAGGCTGCAGCTGTCTCATAAATTTCTTCATTCCGTCTGATTCAAGCTGAAATACGCCATCTGTATCGCCTGATGCAATCATATTGAGCGCTTTTTTATCATTCAGGATACTTTCATCCCAAAGCGGGATATCTTTTCCAGTTCTTTTCTTGATTTCTTTTTGCGCGATGTCAATGATTGTCAGATTTCGCAGCATCAGCAGGTCTTTTTTCAGATTGCCGAGATGCTCTGCCTGATTCATATCATATTCGCATACAAGCAGGCCGGATTCACTATCAAGACGGCAGGGGAATAACTGTTCGCATGGAACCGGTGTCGGGATATGTCCGCATGCATGAGTACCTGCAGATTTTTTTGTTCCTTCCAGTTTCAATGAAATATCCCAGATTTTTTCAAGTCTCGGGTCACTATGGACGTATGACTGTAAATCAGGGTTTATCTCCCATTCCTGTTTCAGTGAATTATTGCCTGTGATGAAATTAGCCAGCTTTGCGCCAATAGCAACGTGATTTTCAATTCCGGATACTTTTGTACATCCTTTTAAAACGTTTTTCGCCAGCATAGTTCCAAAAGTTTCAATTTTGGCAAAGCAATCATAACCGTAATCATTTGCTTCAGCAGCAATTACATCATCTTTTCTTAAATACTCGAAATCGGTATCGATATCCGACTGTACCCTGGCTTTCGCCATACTTTAACACTTTACAGTGGGGCTAGACTATCTCTTCAATTTCTTGTCAAAGCACTTCCTCCTGTAGCTCATCTTCAGGAGTACACCTTTCGGCTAGTCGTTACACTTCTATTTCATTACAATCTGTATGTCTCTCCATTTTCTATGCTTGTTTAGCATAGAATAGCTTGCATTATACTGTTTTGCCGCAAATCGGCAAGCTGCATTAATTGATTGAAATGTTGAGATATATTGATTGTTTTTGTATAATATACACTCTCTATGATACCGCGAGCTATGCTCGCGTGTACCAGACGTGGACGGGGGTTCTGACTTTTTATACACTTTTATAATTATTATATTAGGCAGACAACTTGAAAGTTGACTGCTGTGTTCCCGTCCATCGATAATTTCGTACAGGAGACATTGTCTTGTAGCTTTGTTGTAGATTTTCTTTTCTTGTACACCATTCTAAATTAGACAGATTGTTGTTTTGTGGGTTATTATCTTTATGATTAACTTCTGGCAAGTCTTTAGGATTTGGTAAAAAGGCTTCACATACAATCCTATGCACCAATACATTTTTGGCTTTCCCATCATTATTTACAATGTGTACTAAAAGATATCGTCCTTTTCCATCTTTCCATTGAGAAATTGGTTTAAGATATCCGCTTTTATTGCTATATACTACTCCTGTATCATCAACATAATAATCATCAAAACCGTTTATTTGTTTTAACATTAAAAACCCCTTTTATTTTTTATTATGCTGACTTTTATTTTGTTTTTTTTGAAATATTTAGCACGGTATCGCCTGCTATCCATTACTGGACCGTAGGGTCTCTTACGAAGCTGCTTCGTCTATGGTGTCGCTATATATCTCGCGGTGACGCTTCATATAGCAGTCTTATCCAACTTCTACCGTTAGCCTGTCTTACTAAGACAGACACCCCTGAGCAATAGGGTTCACAATGAACGCCCAATTATTTAGGCATCGATATTCTTTCCGGATTTAAGAAACGTTCAAACAGTAAATCATATTGTAATGGTTCAAGGTCTGTAATTTCCAGGCAGTAATTCATGCAGCTGCCGGCTCCAGAACCTCTTCCTGGGCCAACCAGGATATGATTGTCTTTCGCTTCTTTGATTGTCTTTCTGATATCAAGGAAATACTGAGCAAATCCCATCTGTTTAATGATTCCAAGTTCATATTTCAGCCTTGGTTCTGCTTCTGCTCTCCTCTGATGACAATGTGGATATCTCTTTTCAAAACCTTTCCAGGCCTCGTCTTCAAGATATTTAAAATAATCATTGCCATATTCTTTCGGAATATGGACTTTTGGCATACGGTAATGACCGTATTCAAATTCAAAATTACACTTATCCACAACTTCCTGTGTGTTGTAGACAGCTTCAGGGCAATAAGGAAACAATTCCAGCATTTCTTCTTTTGACTTAAGATAGTAGTCACCATCATTAATCATGCGGTTTTCCTCATTGATTCTTTTGTCTGTCTGCATACAGAGAAGCCAGTTGTGCGCTTCTTTTTCGTCTTTTCTGACGTAATGGCAGTCGTTTGTGGCAATCAGTTTCACGCCGCATTCTTCTGACAATGTCAGTAAGGCAGTGATAACCTCTCTTTCCTCAGGAATACCATGGTCTTGAATTTCGAGGTAATAATCATCTCCAAATACTTCTTTGTATTCCATAATAATCTGTTTTGCTAAATCTACATTTCCATGCACGATAGCCTGCGGTACAGCGCCGGCAAGGCAGGCTGACATAACGACAAGACCTTCATGATGCTCTTTCAACAGGTCAAAATCAATACGCGGCTTATAGTAAAACCCTTCAGTATGACTTCTTGTTAGCAGCTCGCATCCGTTCTTATACCCTTCTGCATTCTTGAATAGGATAATCAGATGATTGTAAGCTTTACCTTCAGATGCCTTTTTTTCAAACCTTGTTGTTCCGTATGGCGCAACATATGCTTCAAATCCTCCGATAAATTTCATACCGTTAGCTTTGCATGTGTCATATGCTGTAACCAATCCGGCCATTGTTCCATGGTCTGTGAAGGCCATTGCTTTCATTCCGAGAGATTTGCCGTATTTAACGTAATCCCCGATTTTTCCTAAACCGTCAAGCAAGCTGTAGTCTGAATGGACATGTAAGTGAGAAAATTCATTACTCATATTTTTCAATCTCCTTTTCTTTGTATTTTTTTTGCTTTTTGCACTTTTAATATGCCGGATTCTCAAGACTACGAAAAAGAACTTGCGTTTTGTGTCAGCTTTCTGAAATACAGAACATTTGTTCTGAAAACATATTATCACATACTGAACAAAAAAACAAACAAATGTTCGCATAAACTTTTTAATTATTTTTTGTAACTTTTCGCCAAAAATTTTGCATATTAAAATAAAGCCAAAAAAAATAAAAAGGAGAGAGAAAAAAATGAAATCATTAAAATATTGGCTATCATTTCTTTCGCTTATTCTGCTGCTAGTAATTCCGTGTGGAGGGTTTTACTATTTAAGCAGACAGCCAGGCTTTAATGTCGTTGAATTTGTGAAGGAATACCCAATGCCTGTCTGCATTGGTGCTGTAATCTGGGCGGTTTTATTCAAATCATGTAATCTGTGGTATGAGAAATCCAAATACGGCAAAAATGTTGATGCATTCGGTATGACGAGCAAATTTGACTATTTTAGCCTGTCAGATAAAGAGCGAAAAGAATATGATAAACAGCGAAAAGAAGAAATGAACAGGGTAATGCCGGAATCCACAATCACCAAGGCAACACATCCTGGTTCTAAAAATCCTGACCAGGATATGGCAGCTCTTTCAGGAATGGAAGAAGTGAAGGATAAGATAAATGAGATTGTAGCCCGTGCAAATTATGATAAAGCCCACGGCAAGAAAGGCGAAGGCTTCAGTTCACATTACGTCTTTTACGGAGCTCCTGGTACCGGTAAAACAACATTTGCCAGAATACTTACAGGTTTTCTGTACAAGAATAAAATTATCAAAAAAAATCAGTGTATTGAAGTTGATGGTAACCTTCTCAAAGCATCAGCACCAGGTGAAGGCGGTATGAAAGCCGAGATTCTGGTTAAATATGCGATTGGTGGAGTGCTGTTTATTGATGAGGCGTATTCCATGGCTGAAGGATATGGAAATGAAGCTGTTGATACATTGATTAAACTTATGGAGGATATGCGAGGCCAATTTGTATTAATACTTGCCGGATATACAAAGCCAATGGCAAACCTGCTCTCTTCTAACCCCGGTTTCCGTTCACGAATCAAGGATTATCTTGAATTTCCGGATTACACAACCGATGAAGCAGAAGCAATCTTCAAATCTATGGCGAATAAAGCCGGCTTAAAAGTAAGCCGTGAAGGCCTTGAAAAATTCAGGGAACGCTACGAGATAGAACTTCCAAAAGCAGATTTTGGTAACGCCAGAACCGTAAGAAATATTCTTGATGAAGCAATCAGTAAGCATGCGTTACGTCTTACAAAGGACAAGAAAGCGAAAGAAAACCTGCTAACATCTGCAGATATCAGCAGTGAGTCAAGAAAAATCATTTAAAAACAAAAAAAATATTCAAAAAAGTGTTACATTTTTTAAATTATTTTGCATATTAAAAATAAGCAAGACAAAAAGCTCAGATTTAGTTCTGAGCATGCCAAAGTAGCATAACTGGATATGCAGCTAACATACAGCAACCCTTAATTCATTTTCATTGATTGACGGAAGGCAGTAGTCATTCTTCTGTTATCCGTCGGTTTGAAAGTTTCTGGACGTGCATATGAAATCAGAAATTCCATTCATGTCTAGTTCATCTAATCACCCACCCGTTATTTTTTATCACTGTTAGCAATATGCAGGTTCGATTCCTGCCTTTGGCATTTCTGGTATATAACATATATCAGAAAACTGTATTATATTTTTGCTATGTTTTACCTCCAAGATGGGCAGTGTCTTTGTTGCACTGCCCCCTCATGCCGAAGTGGCTGTCTGTGAGTTCGACCCTCACAATCGGCATTTCTGACTGAATTTGCATATGAAGCTGCAGCTTCTTTGCTTCATCAGTCGGTTTATATATATAAGTTTTACCCGGCGAGATTTGCCGGCTGTAACTTAATACCTCAGGCCGTTTGACAGACCATTGCGCATGCCTGTCGGATGACTGACAAAACCCAAGCGAGGCTCCGAATGTTTTTAGCACCCGGAGCCTCGCTTGTTGTTGTGTTTATTATTTTTTGTTTCTTGTTATTTTTTTTGCTTTTTTTATTTTCTGATTCTTTTGAAAATCATGATACTCAGCGGAACAACCGCAGCACCAATCAGGGCAGCTTTCAGTGCTTTTCCACAGCATTCGCAGGCATTTTCATCGTCAGCCCAGTCGTCGTCAAGGTCGTCATCGTCAAAGTCATCGGCAAAATTGTCCTTATCTTTGTCCTGACATTCGCAGTCTTCTTTTTTTCCTTCTACTTTTTCGGCTTCCTTTTTCTCAACCTTGGAGTCTCCGTCAATATCATATATTACCCTTCCGACAATATCATATACTACCCTTTTGGCAATTTTTCTCAGGATTTCATCCTGCGGCGCTGCACTTCCTGCAAGCTCAAGTTCATACTCGCGGTAATCAGCGTTCATATCGTATGTAATTTCAGCGCTGCAATACTCTGAAGAATAAGCTTCTACAGAATCAGTTTTCTTTGTATCTTCTTTTTTTTCTTCTTTTGTACAGACTAATTCCACCTTCTGGCCGTCTGCTTTTTCTTTGTCTCCAGACTCTACAACCTTAAGGGTAAAGCCAGCTTCTTTTGGCATGTCTGCCTCCACAAGAGCTTTGATTACGTCTGCAAACTGTCTTAAAGTTAATTTTTCCATTATTTTTTCCTCCTGTATTTAGGTGTTTTTTATTGTTACATATTTAATATGCAGGATTTTTTGAAAATAAGAAAAATATTTTTTTTAAAAAATGTTCAATTGTTACAAAAATTTTACATATTAAATATGCAAGAAAAAATATAAACGATATATAAGGAGATTTTAAAAAATGAAAACACTAAACAAAAGGGTATTTTTGCTGCTTGCACTGCTGGCAGTAGTCTTATCTTGCGGTTTTTTTACAAAAAACGTATCAGCCGCAACGAAAACAGGATTCGTAACTATTAATGGGAAGACATATTACGTTAAGGAGGACGGCTCCAAAGCGAAGGGCTGGATGCAGCTGGGTAAATATAAATATTATTTTAATAAGAAAACCGGCGTACAGCAGAAAGGCTGGATGGTTGACAGAAAAGGCCGGAAGCGTTACTTTACGAGCAAAGCCGGCGTTATGTTGACTGGATGGCTGAAAGATTCAAAAGGAAACAGACGGTTTTTTGACCCGGACACAGGATTTATGACTACTGGGTGGATAGAGCTTGAAGGTGAAACGTATTATATGTACAAGAAATCAGGTGTTGCCGCAACTGGATGGGTAACAAACAAGAAAGGTGCAAAAAGATACTTCTCACAAGATGACTGTACTATGATGACTGGATGGGCAAAAAGTGAAAGCAATTACAAACGATACTTTGATGAAGAATCAGGTATCATGTATACAGGATTAAAGAAAGTCGGTGATAATTACTACTACTTCTATTCCAAAAGCGGAGTAATGGCGACAGGATGGCTTACAAGCAGTTCAGGAAATAAACGATATTTTGATAAAACAAGCGGGATTATGGCAATTGGTTCAGTTACCATTTCCGGCAAGAGCTATACATTCAAGAACAACGGTGTATTGGTTGAAGACACAGGGTCAAATACACAAAGCCCTTCTTCTTCAAAGACAGTCAAAAATTACCTGCTGGGAGCACTTCAGCCGGTCGGCAAAGCGTTGTATGTATGGGGCGGCGGATGGAATGACTCAACAAGAAAAGGCATCAGCCCTAAATGGCAGGAATGGTATAACAGCCAGAACAGCAGCTATAATTACAGGGATTATAACGATTTAAGTACAGCAAACCGTGCGAAAGGTCTTGACTGCTCCGGTTTTGTAGGATGGGCAGCTTATCAGGTTATGCAGCAGAAATCAGGGATTGGCTACGGGTATACAGTTGTAGCCGAGGAAGTCGGTTCATATTACCGTTCTAACGGCTGGGGTTCAATCCTTACTCAGTCAAGCCTCGCAAATGACGACTGGACATTAAAACCGGGTGATGTCGGATACAACAGCGGCCATACGTGGATTGTTATTGGCCAGTGTTCAGATAAGAGCGTTGTTATCGTTCACTCCACTCCTCAGGCAGGATGCCAGATTTCCGGAACAAGTACTCCAAGCGGTAATTATGACAGCGAAGCCGTAGCTTTGGCAAGAAAATACATGTCCAAATATCCAGGATATACAAAATATGATTACCACACAACAAGCGGAAATTATATCAGAAACGGAAATTATTTAAGATGGAACCGGTCAACATTAGGTGACCCGGACGGATACATGAATAAATCAGCAAGCCAGATTCTGGCAGATTTATTTAGTTAAAACATAGCAGGAGCCGCGATTTCTCGCGGCTCCTGCATTTTTTGTTTTTTTCTGTTTTTCGCTTTCTCATTCTTTTTTAAGCTTTTTTCTTCTTTTTTTCTTTTTAGCTCCAATTTTTCTTCTCTTCTTCCTGTTTTATCTGCCGTATCGCCATCCACAAAAACGCGTCAACCACAAAGCAGAACACAGTAAGCATTCTGCAGGCATTACGGCCATATGTATCTTCTATCTCATCCGGGTTTTCCGGGTTGATTTTGACGACAACTTTTTTGCCTTTTTCTTTTCCGAATTTGAAGAATTCACTTCTCGTTGTGGTATACGTTTTGCTGGCATTGTGGCTGCCGTAATTGTACTGATAAGTTACATGAGTCGTGTAAGACGTTTTGTTGTCAGATGAAGGAGAAGATGTTATATGCCGCTGCACATCTGTAATCATCGCGTCTACCGGCATGAAATCGGCATATTTTTGATAATATCTTACATTCATCGCAATCAGTAATGTTGTTGCAATTAATACAGCTGCGAAAATTTTTGGGATGTATTTTTTTGTATCTGGGTTTAGTATCATCTGCATTACCCTCAACTCCTTTAAGTTTAATATGCAAAATCAGACAAAAAAAGAGCCCGCTTTCGCAGGCTCCAAAACATTAAAGAGAACCAATTTTTCCATTTTTGTATACATAAGCATGGTCGCTCAGCACACAATCAGGAGAAACTGCACGAATATTGATGTCACTAACCATACGAGACAATTCCTCAGGATACGGACAGTTTTTACCTGGCACAATGATAAACTCACAGGTGCTTGACGGCAGAATGTAGAAAAAGCCGTCAAACTGCTTTGCAATCATTTCAAGCACTCCGTCGTAGAACAAAGATGCCCCGGTGAAGTTATCTCTTGTTGTTACGATTATCATATCTGAATCAGGAGTTTCAAGGCCTTCCGGGACTTTTTCACCAGCTTCTTTCATATTGAAAAGCATTTCCTCAACAAGATTGCTCATACTACGAACCTCTATAGGCATTACAACCGGAGCGCTTTTAAACGCTTCTACCATAACCTCTTTTTCAGTTTTGCCCCATGTTTTCAGCAGCTTTTGTGTAACTATAATACTCATAATACCGTCGCTTCTTCGTCCAACCAAAAGGCGCGGGACGATAGCCAAATCTTCAACGCAGGTATACACTTTGTCTTTCAAATATTCCGCATGACGGTCTTTGTTGTAGGCGGCAATAAACAGTCTGCCTTTCGCTTCATCCCAGGACTCCAGCATCGTCAATACGGATGCATAGTTCACAGGTGGTTTCATGTTGAAAGATTCAATAATACCGTCAACAACTTTTTCCATCAAGACAGGATGCCCGCTGGTCAGTTTCTTCATATAATCGTAGTATATTTCTTCGATTCTTATGGCAGCTGCCAGCCCATCTTTGCATGGTGTTTTAATAAGACGGTGTTCTGAGCCAAGTTTTCCTGGAGTTTCAACGATTTTTGTGTTATAGCCTCTTTCTTTCAGCTGTTCAATAACGATACTTTCAAATACTTCAAGCGTGATGTTACTCTTCATAGTTTTTGTCTCCTTTCTTAATCAGACAATTTTTTATATTTACAAAATCAATATGCCGGATTTAACCGGAGACAAAAAGCCAGATTACGCGGCGGGCTCTGCCTTTGTTTTTGTTTTTTGTTCTATTTTTGTTCCTTCTGTTTCAGCTTCTTTTTTCTTTCTTTCTTCTCTACAGCCATATCTCGCAGGAATTTCCAGTACTTCTTTTCCACTCCTGCCGCCATGGAATACATGGTTTCGATATACATCTGCCATTCTTTTGGTTTTGTTTTTAAGAATTCTTTTACTAATTCCGGGTATAATATCGCAACAGACTTATGTTCAAAAAATGTTATTTGTTCATTTTTTTGAATATTTGTCAGCCGTGGTTCTTTGCCGTCAGCATGGAATTTCTCAAGATAATTTACCCAGTCAAGGTCTGTAAATTCACCAAAAGGTTTCTTCTCCTGCTTATTCTCAACAGACAGTAAGTCTTTTGCCTTGTCTCGGAGCTTTAAAATATAAAACCATCCGTAAGTGCCCTCTATCTCCTGTTGGTAAATCAGGCCGTCATTATCAAGGATATGTACAGTTTTTTTTACCTCTTCCCCGGTCAGCAAACCATATTTTCCACTGTTTTCAATATCTTTAATGTCAGACTGCAGAGTCTGGCTCATACCCCTCAGGTTTTTGACAACGGCGTTTTCGGTTATGTATCTTTCATTTTGGGCGATAAGCCGCAGGGCATCAATGGCCATAAGACTTCCATATGACTGCAGGCTTCTGAGTTCTGCTTCTTTTTCTTCCTGCTTTCTTTTCTGTTCTAGCTCATACTCTTTTCTGCTGTTTTTAAGCCATTTTTTAATTTCTGTTCCGGTGATTTTTTCACCCGGAGCAATAATAAGCTTGCCGAGGCAATGCTTTCCGCGAATCACGATATTTTCGTCTTTCAATGCATACGACATATTTAAATCATCCTGCAAACCTTCTGCCTGCTGCAGAGACTCTATTGTTTTTTGACATATTTTTATGGTTTTCTTTTGTGCGTTTAGGCGTTTTACCAGCAGACATAATTCAGCTTTTTGCTGCTCGTCCATTGTAACAGAGTCATTTGCAATGTCGTATGCGAAGCTGTAGTTGTTCAGCACAAAGCAGATACAGCCGTTTTTAAACTTTGAATTTAAAAAATCGCCGACATAGCAATCGGGAGTCTGCATCTTTCTTGAAGATACAGCATATACCAGCCTTAGAACTTGTCTCTTGCTTTCATTTGCTGCCATCCATAAGTTTTCATCAACCTTCATGTCTTTTTGCTTTTTGAGATATTTACATGCCATTTCGTAAATATGCATCGCGCCATCGGGTGTAATTGACATATCCTGCACCGGCGATTTCGCCACGCTCATAATTTTCTTCTTTAAGAATGCCGTATTTAATTCGTTATCGTCCGCCAAAGTAGAAATGTTCCTCGTCGCCTCAACAAGCCTGCCAATGACTGTACTCTTATGCATAAGATATAATGTAACTTTAATTTCAGCGAAAATGTTATATTTAAGACGGCTTACAGATGCATCAGCATTTACCTCACCGAAAATCGGGTTGAACTTTGTTACTTCTTTATTGCGGTTAGTCTCGCTTACGGCTGCTTTAAGCTCATTTCGCAGGACATCCCTGATTTTTATTTCTTTCTCTCGCGCTTCATTTTCAAGCCTTATTCTTTCTTTTTGCTTTTCCAGCTCTCTTTGTATTCTCTTTTTCTGTTCTTCTTTTTCGTGCTGACATTTATTCAGATACTTGTCAAATGCCTGCCTGTTTGTAATTGATGCTTTCGGTATGCTTACAATATCTCCACCTGCAACATGACGAATTAACATGTTTCCTTTTTTGCTGATTATAACATTGTATCCATTATTGCATGGCACAAACAAATCCATATATTCTCTCGCCCACGACAATTCATCCACTGTCGCCTGGCGCCTCTGCTTGCTATTCTTACCCATATATTTTAATCACCTCTCCGGTATTATTTTCTATATACAACATGCCGGAATTTCTGTCATGAGCAGCAATTTTTGCGTATTTTCTTTTATATATTTTTCAGCATTTTATATCTGATAACAAAATTTTTCCAACAAGAAAGGAGCTTATATTATGAGCAAAATGGCAAAAGAATTTGCAGAAAAATATCTGAAGGAGGAGCTTAATTCCCGGCTGAAACACCTTGGAGGCCAGCCTGACGCACTTTGTCAGGCATACCAGGCAGCACTTGAGGCTATGGCGCCAAAAAAGAAGTGCTATGTTTTTACCGTTGAAACAAGAGATGCGCAGGCTTATCTGGAGCCGGCTTGCATTCCACCGTCAGATGAAGACGAATGGGAAGATGAGGATGTTGAAGAACTGGACGAAGAAGACATCTGGTCTGATGTAAGCGGAAGCATTATCTACGACCGAATTTATGCTGATTCCAAAGAAGAAGCCGTACAGGCATTCATTAAAAAATGCCCGCAGCATGATATTGACAGCTTTGGCATTGAAACATATATCGCACCGGATGACGACAACACACGCAGCAAAAATAAAGCTGCGGCTAAGTTTCTTAAAGAAGAAATGAAGCATCGTTTGAATATTCTTGAAGGATGCCCGGATTTACTTTACCAGGCTTGCGATATTGCAGTTAAAATGCTGAAGCCGAAGAAATGCTATCTCATTACAGCCAACACCAGAGACGCGCAGGCATGCCTGCCACCAGTATCTGACGAGCCAAAAGAAGATATTTCCAAATGGAAAGAGAAAGCTATGGATGACGAGGATAACTGGATTGACGTAAAAGGTGAAATCATTTACGACAGAATTTATGCAAAGTCCAAAAAGAAAGCTATGAATAAGCTGTTTAAGATGTATCCGGAGTATGACATCAGCTGCTTTGGTGTAGAGGAATATGTCATGCCATATTGTGATACCGAGGAAGATTAACTTCTTAACCATAGTTTGAGCCGTTTTTACGGCTCTTTTTTTGCTGCCTTATTTTTGGCATATTAAATACGAAAATGTTTCATAAACACGAAAGGAGAAATCGATATGGAAAAATGTTTAACACCAGAAGAAAGACAGGGAAAGGAAGTCGTTATTAAATATCTTCGCGGAGAATTGAAAGACCGCCTGGACTATTTGAACGGCGAGCCAGACAATCTTTGCAAAGCATATCAGGCAATTATTGAGTCGATACAGAATCAGCTTGAGACAAAAGATATTGTTAAAGAAACTAACGACTTTCTTCACAATGAGAAAATCGGATTTGAGACGTTAATCCGTGCATTTAACTTCTTTTCTGACCTGACATCAGAAGAAAGAGGTGTGGTGATTGAGGCTTATAAGAACAATGCGTTTAATGGTAATGGATGGTATTAACTTGCCAGCAAAGTCTGAACATCAGTCACAATTTGAGCCGTTCTTACGGCTCTTTTTTTTTGTTGTCTTGCTTTCCTGCATATTAGATATGAAAAATATTTCGCAAGCATGAAAGGAGAAATCAATATGGAAAAATGTTTAACACAGGCAGAAAGACAGGAAAAGAAAACTGCTATCAGATATCTTCGCGGAGAGCTAAAAGAACGCCTGGACTACCTGAACGGCGAGCCAGACAATCTCTGCAAGGCATATCAGGCAATCATTGAATCTATGCAGCGCCAGATTGGAGCGAAAGATGTAGTTAAGGAAACTCACAGTGTTCTTCGTGCAGAACAAATCAGCTTTAAGGCCATGCTTCGGATATTTAATTTCTTTTCTGAATTAACTCCAGATGAAAGAAGTGTGATAATTGAGGCATCTAAGAATGGTGAATTTGATGGTGAGTTTGACGGCGCCGGATGGTAACGCATCTACTCTTTTTTGCTTTGCCGCTTTTCAGCATATTAGACATGAAAATATTTCACAAACAAGAAGGGAGAACGTACTATGAAAAAATGTTTAACGCCAGAAGAAAGAAAAGAAAAACAGGTCGCAATCAAGTACCTATACAGAGAACTGTATGAGCGTCTCGAATGTTTGGATTACAAGCCAGACAGCCTCTGCAATGCATACCTGGCAATTATCGAATCTATGCAGAGCCAGATTAATAAAAGAGACATAATCAAGGAAACACACGATTTTCTTGGCTCTAGGAAAATCGGGATTGAAACCATGATGCAGGCATTTTCTTTCTTTTCCGGTATGACGCAGGACGAGAAGAATCAGATGATGAAGGCCTACAAAAACGGAGAGTTTGACGGACACAAAGACCAGAATTCTTGATATTAAAAGAGAGAGAAACAGCGGGCATCTGCTGATTCTTTCTTTTTTGTTTTGCGGGCATTACATTACAGATATTCCATCCTTGGAATTCCATCTCTTGCTGGCAAAATTGACAAAAAAAAGAAAAAAGAAGAGGAAAACAACTGCCTGCCAACCTCCCTCTTCTTCTTTTCTTCAATACATATCAGATTCTCGAATACTTGACGAAAATTTCTTCTTTCGCATTTCTTATCCGTCTATTCTCATCATCGCTAATGACTGCCGCATGCATTACTGCTGCCACAGCTACAATAATCCAAAGCCACATACTATACGCCTCCTGCTTTCGCTATATTATATTTTTTTAAGTGTTCCTTTTCCTCCCCTTTTTGCTTTCGCCAGTTTGGAAAACGGAATCTGTTTTTTGTTCTTTAAGGTTAAAATCAACTCAGCCGGCTGCTGCTCTTTAGCTGGTATGACGTCATCTTTCGCTGCCGCCATTTCATCTACAGGCATTTCTTTCTCGCCTGCCGGCATTGTTTCCAGAATCAGGTCTGTATTTCTGACATCATCATTACCATCATTCTTTCCTTCGTTGTTCTCTCCAGCCGGCGGCTCCTCATTTCCAGCTTCCGCTGCCTTCTTTACATCCTCTGGCCATACAAAGAACACATCACTCAGCTTTTCTCCGTCTTTCATTGCTATACCGGCAACCGTTCCGGCTCCCCTCTTTTTCTCAGGGATGTCTGCTGCGGAAAACCGCAGGAACCTTCCGGCCTCACTTACAAGCACGATTTCAGGCTCACTTTCTTCTACTTTCACAAAATTCGTGCAAACTTCGCCATCTTTCAGCTTGATGTATTTGGTATTTTTTGATTTCACGTTAAATTCAATACCAGGCAGTTTCTTTACTCCGCCCAAATTAGTTACCATAATATAATTATTGACAACCTTTTCGCATGCCATATCTTTCATCGCTTCAGCATACAGAATAAGGTCTGTTGTAGTATCCAGCGTTGAAACATTATCAACCGGAATACTCTTGTCCCTGAACTTGCCAAATGGAATCTTATTTGCCGGCACGGTATGCATGATTCCGTTTTCTGTAATAAACACAACCTTATCATCGCTCATCACCGGAATGACCCATTTACTCTCAAAGTCTGCTGCTTCCTTATTTTTTTCATAAACTGTATCACTCACAGCCCTGACATACCCGAATTTATCCATCAGCACAACTTCTTTAAAAGCCTTCGGCGCTTCTTTTTTAATCACTGCTTTCTCAATATTTTTGATGCTTGTTTTTCTTGGCTGTCCGTATTCCTTGATGATATTCTCTAAATCATCTTTGATTACTTTTTTCATATATTTTTTATCACTCAGGATTTTTATATATTTTTCAATATTCTGTTTTGTTTTTTCATTTTCTTTCTTCAAGGCTTCCAGTTCCAGGCCAATCAGACGTGAAAGACGCATATCCAGGATTGCGTCCGCCTGCAGTTCTGTAAAGTCAAAGGTCTTTGCAATCTTTTTATCTTCCGCGATGCGGTATTTTATATTGTCAACCTTGCCAGTCATTAAACACTCTTTTGCTTCTGTTTTTGTCTTGCTGCCTCTGATTGTCTCAATCACGGCATCCAAAACATCAATCGCTTTGATTAAACCTTCCTGCACTTCTGCTTTTTCTTTTTCTTTTGCAAACATTGTTGTATATTTGCGTGTATTGATTTCAAATAAGAAGCTGATGTGATATTCCAGGGCAGATTTTAATGTAAGTGTCTCCGGGCGTCCGTTTGCAATAGCCAGCATGTTGACACCAAAAGTATCTTCCAGTTTTGTTTTACTGAGCAGGACAGTCTTAATTTTTTCGGCGTCTTCTTCAGACACGTTTTTCTTTAAGTCCAGAACGATTTTAATGCCTTCTTTTGATGACTGGTTTGAAATATCCACGATATCCGGAATCTGTTTGGAATCCACAAGCATTGCCACGTCATTTAAGAAATTTGCAATACCGGCGCCAATCATCGTATACGGAATTTCAGTAATAACAAGGCGGTTTACCTGCCTGCTCTTTTCATGTATCACCCTTCCCTGTACTCTGATTTTTCCCGTTCCGGTCTTGTAAATTTCCAAAAGGTCGTTACTGTTTGCCACAATGCCGCCAGTCGGAAAATCCGGGCCTTTCACAAAATCCATCAGCTCTTCAATGCTGGCGCCAGGCGTGTCAATCAAATATTCTTCCGCTTTCAACACTTCCACCAGGTTATGAGACGGTGTTGAAGTAGTCATACCGACAGCGATACCTTCAGAGCCGTTGATTAAAAAGTTTGGAATTTTTACGGGCAGTACCTCAGGTTCCTTTTCTGTTTCGTCATAGTTCGGGACATAGTTTACAACTTTTTTGTCCAGGTCAGCCAGGTAATTTTCCTGCGTAATTTTCTGCAGCCTTGATTCTGTATATCGCTGTGCAGCAGCTCCGTCTCCCTCAATTGAACCAAAGTTACCGTGACCATCCACAAGCGGAATTTCACGTTTAAAATCCTGCGCCATCACAACCATCGCGTCATATATGGATGAATCGCCATGCGGGTGGAATTTACCCATTGTATCACCAACGATACGCGCTGATTTTCTGTAAGGCTTATTGTAATCCAGTCCCAGCTCTTCACCCATATCATACAGGATACGGCGCTGCACCGGTTTCAGGCCATCACGGATATCAGGTACCGCTCTTGCGATGATTACACTCATTGCATAGTCAATATATGACTGTTTCATAATATCTGAATACTCCTGCTTGATGATTTTCTCCTCAGCAGGCTCAAAAAGGCTTAACTGACCATCATCTGTAGTTTTTTTATGCATTATTTTCCCTCCAAATTTGATTCTTTGTTTCTTTTGCTATATTTAGTATGCCGAAATTTTGAAAAAGCGTATTATTTTTTGCGAAAAAATAAGCCCGCAGCTCTGCAGGCAAAAAAATACGGCGGGCAAAAGCCCGCCGGGTTAATCGTATTTGATTGTAGATATTTTTACTTTGTCGCTGTTGTCGCTGATTTTTCTGATGTATTTTTTCAGCGTGTCCTGGATTTCCTTATTGGTCGTATAGGTCATGTCTTTGCATATTTTCCAAGACTCACTTATCGGTAGGCCAAGGTATACCCGGCCATCAGCCCCGGTTGTACAGAAAATCATCTTTTCCGGGTTGTTCAGCCGTATGTTTTTGTACAGCAGCGCACCGATTCCGTGCATTTCGCATTCGTTTATTACGAATCTATAGTTTTTCATCCACTCTTCCGGGCTGATAAGAATATTTTCTGTATTACATACCGCAATGTAATCATTAAATATCGAATTGCTGTCAGATGGAAAATCGGATGGAGTTTCTTTCATCAGCTTCAGAAGCTTCCGCTGATTGATGTCGACATCATCAACGCATATACCATATATTGCTCTGTTCATCTTTTTCTGCTTTCTTTATATTTTTTGCTTGTTTTGGATATTTTTAGCTTCAATTACAATTTCCTCTTCTCCTCGTCTGCTGAAGAAAGCAAGAACATCTTTTTTATTTACTGTTCCTTCCAAAACATATCCTTCCCCAAAACGATTGGAAAACCATTCTGCCTTATCATATTCTCTCGTCCATGACATTCCATTAGGATTTCTTCCAGGTGCAACACCGCGATAAACAATAAAACTTTCCGGCAAAGCTGTATATGTTTCATATTCATCATCATACATCAGCGATTTTTTATCTGCAAGTCGAAACCACCTTGCCGCAAGAGACACTGACACATTCACATCTCCATTCGGGTTTTCTTCTTCTATCCAGAATTTTCCAAGCAACATGCTGAAGTCTTGCAGCGATAAATATTCTTTAATGTATTTAAGAAATGTCAGATAATACGAATTCCTTATAATGTACGAACATCTTATCAGTGTATCGGTGCTGTCTATTTTTTCTTCCATCTTTTTGGTTGCTTTTTGAAGCCCTTCCGGTTTTGTAATATCAACAATTTTACCATCAATACTTGAATATCCAGTATCAAAGATTGGATGTTGAATTGTGATTGACCGACGGGCAACCAGAGGTTGACCGCGGCTTCTTCGCGAGGCCAAA
>ERZ772854.434-NODE-434-length-50063-cov-12.475204_pt1 | contig 50063 bp, 33 predicted proteins | sample MGYA00580844_ERZ772854 | MGnify/ENA primary metagenome ERZ772854 (study PRJEB29015, sample SAMEA2737727) | human gut metagenome | biome: human gut; feature: human-associated habitat; material: faeces | place: China | collected 2012 ...
AGGAAACATACCTTTTGAGAGCTTTTGCATATACCCTCAATCCGTATAGCTTTCCTTTGTTCACCTCGTATTCCTTGCACCGGGTCAAATCCAATTTGGCAAAGTCAATTCTGCCGTCAAACCACTTGGGATGGCCCCGTTTTCCTGTTTTCTTTTCCAATGTCGGATAGTACAGGATTACATCGTTCCTGAAGCGGCTGATGATATGGAAATCGCTCTCACACATAGGCGTTATGAATGTTTCCTTGGAAAAGAATGCGTCTGCAACCACTGTTTTGGATAGGCTCTGTAGCTTGTCTTTTCTACTGATTAGATAGCTGCTGTACCAGTCAACCAGATTCTTGCCCATGTTATCCAAGGTCTTGCAATCCGGCGTCTGAATGGAACCTAAAGTCATGCATTCGTGGTTGTCGATGTCAATGACTCCGATGCCCAAGATTTCCAATCCTCGTTTATAATCCCCTGCACAGCCTGACCAGAAGTAACCAATCCAAGGTGTCTTCTTGCCTGATTTGGGGATATAGGAAGGATCGATGGCGATGGCTTTTCTTCTACCTGTGAGATGCTTGCTGATGATAGAATCGTTGAACGCAAACCAGTCGAATGTCTCATTCTCAAAAAGATTACGGTAGGTCTGTTCCGAAAAACGTCCATACCTGCCCAACTGGAGGAAGTTTATACGATCTGGAATGGCCATGAATAATTTCATTGCATCCATGAACGTTTTTTCAAAAGGTTTTTGTATATTCACGACTGATTTGAGAGCCGACAGGCACTCAGATTGGTATTGCATAAGGAGTGTTTCTTTAGTCATAATCAGAAGAGTTGAGAAACTTCTAATTTACTAAAAAATAACGAATTATGCAATACTCTTTTCCCTTTATTATCAACAGGTTAGCACTTCTTTCAGCACATTTCTTTATGCTTAACCATTCGTTTTTGACAACAGTTCAATGACCTCTTTAGTGTTTTTGAACCGACTTCTGCCGGTTCTATTGTTTAACTTTTAATTTTCCGGTAAAAATTTACCGAAGTATTGATCTAATACTTATTGTACACCATGTTTCAAAAATGAACAAAACTTACATTACATACACCCCATTATCCCTACTTATTGCCGAATGGGTGGAAATGGTGTAAGTTAGAAGACCTTGTATGTGAATTAAAGTATGGGACCTCTGAGAAGTCTTCAAGCGTAGGTAAAATAGCAGTTCTACGAATGGGGAATATTACTAATTGGGGTACAATTGATTATTCTGGTTTAGTATACTCTTCAAATGATGAAGATATTAAACAATATTCTCTTAAAAAAAACGATTTACTTTTTAATCGAACAAATAGTAGCGAATGGGTAGGAAAAACAGCAGTCTATAAAGAAGAAAGACCTGCTATATATGCAGGCTATCTTATTCGTGTTAGACCAATATTGATTTCTTCTGACTATCTTAATTATGTAATGAATAGCAGCTATTATCGCAATTGGTGCTATAATGTAAAAACGGATGCAGTTAACCAGTCCAATATCAATGCCCAAAAGCTCTCTCAATTAATGATACCTGTTCCTCCATTAAAAGAACAAGAAAGAATTATTATAGAGATAGCTAAATGGATTTCTTTGATTGATACTATAAAAAATAGTAAAGAGAAATTGCAGGTAATTATCAAGCAAGCCAAAAGTAAGATATTAGACCTGGCCATTCATGGTAAATTGGTACCGCAAGACCCGAACGAAGAACCAGCATCCGAGTTGCTAAAACGCATCAATTCGAAGACTGAGATTACTTGTGATAACGCGCATAATAAGAAGTTCCCTTATGAGATACCTGATACATGGGTGTGGTGTAGTCATAATTCTATCTTAGATATATCAGGAGGTGCACAACCAGCAAAGAGTTTTTTTGAAACGACACCTAAACCTAATTACATTAGGCTTTATCAGATTAGAGATTATGGAGAATCTCCTGTACCTATCTATATTCCGATAAATCTTGCCTCAAAACAAACTGAGAAGGGAGATATATTATTAGCACGTTATGGTGGGTCTTTAGGAAAAGTATTTCATGCTGAACAAGGAGCGTATAATGTAGCTATGGCAAAAGTCATCTTTAAATATGAGAATCTTATATATAAAGAGTATGCTTACTATTATTATCTATCTGATTTATATCAAAACAAACTAAAAGAGATATCAAGAACAGCTCAAGCTGGTTTCAATAGCACAGATTTTAATGATATGTATTTCCCTCTTCCTCCCTTTACAGAACAAAAACGTATAGTTGCAAAAATACGAAAAGTTTTTTCTGTTTTTGATAATATTCAGAAGGTCTTAGAAGTGTAATAGACACACTTCTAAGACCTTGCTTTACCAGTTTACGACTTTATCTACAATTTTCTGCTGTTCACTAGCTGTACGGCGAAGATAGATACGGGTTGTTTCAATACTTTCGTGTCCCATAAGGTCAGCAAGCAAAGCAATGTCATTAAAACGCTCAAGAAAGTTTTTGGCAAATCTATGGCGGAACGAATGAGGATAAACCACTTCTTTGTTCATTCCGTATTTTTCGGCAAAATGTTTGAGTTGCGACGCTATTCCACGAGTGGTGATACGTTGTCCAAAACGATTTAAAAAGATATAGCCGGATGTTAAGTCTTGGCTTTTTAACCATTTATCTGCTTCTATTCGTAGATTCTTAGGAATGTATAACCGACGAATCTTTCCACCTTTACTATATAAATCAAGATAACCTACACCGATATGTTCTGCTTTGATATGGAGTAATTCACTGACTCGTGCTCCGGTAGCAGCCATAAACCAAACAATGAAATACCATTCATCATAACCATCAGCCTTGAGTCTGGATTTGAAAAATTTATAATCAGCATCGCTGATTACGTTTTCCAAAAAATTCTTCTGTTGTACCTTTACGAACTTCACTTTTAACTTTTCTTGCTTTGTAAACTCCAGATACTTGTTGATTCCTTGTAAACGTAGATTTACAGTTTGCGGCTTAAAGTTCTCGACTAAATACCCCTTATATGCTAAAAGGTTCTTCTTGTTCACTTCCCCATAATGGTTAAGAAAATACTCTACTGTCCACGCATACGAGTTAACAGTGTTTCTGGCAAGATTAGTTCTTACTAAATGATTTTTGAATTTTGTTACCATATTGCATTAATTTAGAATGAATATGATAATAATATAAAAGAACGTATCGCGCATTATACGCAGTTACCTAAAGGATGGTCAGTCGCACACATGCAAATACTATGTTCTTTGATTGATGGTAATAAACAAAATGATATAGAACGAATAAATCTTGATGTCAAATATTTGCGTGGTGAACGAGATCCGAAAACTTTGACTTCAGGCAAATTTATACCTGCAAATTCTCTTTTAATTTTAGTTGATGGAGAGAACTCTGGTGAGGTGTTCAGAACTCCAGTTGAAGGTTATCAAGGTAGTACTTTCAAACGGTTGATTATCAACGAAAATATAAGCACTGAATATTTGTTACAAGTCATAAACTTGCACAGAAAGATATTACGAGAAAATAAAGTTGGCTCTGCTATTCCACACTTGAATAAAAAACTATTCAAAGCAATAGAAGTGCCAATACCTCCTTATAATGAGCAAAAAAGAATTGTAGAGGCAGTAAATTCTGCTTTTAAGCAATTGGATGTAATCACGGAAAGTTTATAGGCTCTCCGTGATTACATCTAATTGATCAAAAATTCTTTGAACTGTTTCTACAATCCGTATCTGTTCTTTATATGGTGGTAAAGGGAAATCAAAATTACCAATAATAGAAGCACTTATATTAGGTTGTGCTCCTCCATATGCAATTTTTAGTATTTCATCAACCTTTGATTGCATATAAGTATTTCGATAATTAGGATATAATGAGGACTTGTTTAAGATTTTAATATTTCCTACACGTTGATTTAAGTATGCTGTTTCATCAAACGGATATACCCCCATTTTTCCTGTTGTTGCGCCAGACATGGCAATAAGCAAGTCTCCTTTTGAGACCTTAAATTTATCGTCTGTAATACCTTCAATATAAGCACAGTCGGTTATATCTATTGTATTATGAGTGATATTTGATATACGGACTAGTGGTATTCCATGTGACTTATAATCATCGCTGCTGAAAGCAAAACCATTCTCAATTTTACACAAATCAGACAACTTGCACATAGCCCATCCTGCTGGCAAGTTCGTATAATGCGCGTTATCACAAGTAATCTCAGTCTTCGAATTGATGCGTTTTAGCAACTCGGATGCTGGTTCTTCGTTCGGGTCTTGCGGTACCAATTTACCATGAATGGCCAGATCTAATATCTTACTTTTGGCTTGCTTGATAATGGTATGTAAGTCTTGCTTGTCTTTCTCAATAATGTCAATCAATGAGAACCAACGCTCAATTTCTGATACAATACGCTTTTGCTCTGCAAGAGGTGGAAGAGGAAACATCATTTGTTCAAGGTTATATTTGGGCAATCCTTCTCGTCCACTACCAGTTATCTTCATTGACTTAGAAAAGAATGTAGATAGAATTAGTGCATGAAAGTAATTTGAACTAATTGTTATTGGACGTAATATACAAACATGTTGGCTCACATTCCCTTTATTAATTTCATTGGGAACAATAGCACAGCGACCTAATGAACCACCTGTTATATTCAGCAATAAATCATTAGGGAGTACCTCTGTACCAATCATAGATTGATGTACTTCGTCTGAAATGTATTTAATATCGTCAAGCACAATACCATCATTGTATACATTTTGAGAACGAAAAAACAAAACTCCTTCTGATGAATAATTACTCCCTTTGGGTGTACTGCCAGACCCTATTTTTGAACAGAGACCCCCGATTGTCGTCCATATCCAATTATTCGGCACTTCAAACGGCACGTTCTTATAATGGGGTGTATCAGAAGTTTTAGCTGTTTTTTTACTACGCTTTATTTTTCCCTCTTTTATTAAACGTTCTTTCTCTGCTTTAATGCGTTCAAGTAATACGGATGCAGGTTCGTCATTCGGATCCTGAGGAACAAGTTTACCACGAATGGCCAGGTCTAGTATTTTTTGACGTAATTTCTTTGTATCCATTTGGGTTAGTCTTTGTTTAAGAATAGATTGCAAAACTCATTCAGTTGCTGCTGCATGCGTTCCTGTGAAATGAGAATACGCTTGTATTCAGCAATCATCGTAGGACTCATACTTCTGCTCATAGCGTACTCTACTACTACCCGGTCTGCTTCAGGACAAAGAATGATACCGATAGACGGATTTTCGTTGGAGCGTTTTACATCGCGGTCGAGTGCTTCCAGATAAAATTCCAACTGTCCAAGGTCGCGAGGATGAAACTTTGTTTTTTTTAATTCTACAGCGACCAATGCTTGTAAGCCGCGATGAAAAAATAGTAAATCAGCCTTGAATGTAGATGCACCAATATTAAGGCGATATTCTTGATCCATGAATATAAAGTCTTTTCCCAGTTCAAGGATAAACTGTTTCATGTGTTCTATTAGGCCGTTCCTTAGTTTTGTTTCGCTATGCTTTTTCGGCAGGTTGAGAAAATCTATGAACAGGGTGTCTTTGAACATGACTGGCGCATTAGGATATCTTTCAAGTAATCCTTTTGACATATTGTCCTTGCTTCCTAATAATCCTGAATAAGTCTGATTAGAAATACAACGCTGAAGTTCTCGTTTTACTAAATGCTCTTTATTGGCATAGAGTATATAAAACAAACGTTCTTCGTTGTTTTTACATCGGCATAATATTTCTATGTGATTAGTCAAGGTCGTTAACTCCAATATCTTAGGCATTTGTCCAACTGTTGACTGGACAAATTGTGCAGTTTTTGGCTGCACAATTACAGGTATCTCCTGTTTATGGTCGCTCGCTTCAATTTGTGCAGTTTTTGGCTGCACAAATTCAGTATTCAAATATTGTCTTATTGTTGCTATAAACGTTTCTGATGAATACTCATCATAAAACATTACCATATTGTATATGTTTCTTTTGCTATATCCTTTGATGTCAGGATGTTGCGAACGTATGTATTCGGACAATTGAGAAACAACCTTACTTCCCCATTCTTTGCTCTTCAATTTAGTAGATACATATCCGCCTACATACCATGCTGTGAGTAGTAACTCTTCATTGACGGCTCTTGAAGCATTACTTTTATGTTGGAGAATAATATCTATGATTTCTCCGAATTGTTGTTCTATTGATATTGCGATGTCGTTATTCTTCATACGCTTAATCTTCATTTATATTTGCAAGCAGCTTCTCAAGTTCTGCAACTGCTGAGCTAATAGTTTTACTTTTCTCTTTTATGTCAGCCACCAATTCAGCCAAAGAGCGGTCATCGGACTCTCCTCCTTGTTTTATCCAGGTTATATCAAGGCTTGTCTTATCACGAGTGAGAATATCATCTATCGGATATTTACGCCAACGCCCTTGAGGATTATTGTCTGCATCATATGTCTCTTTGCGTCCTTCTAAATTTCCTGCATTATAGCATGTGACAAAATCATCCAAATGATGTCTCTCTAATTTATTAGTAGCAAGCGTATGTTTGATATCAGTACGATAATCATAGAACCAAATCTCTTTTGTCGGTTGACCTTTGGAAAAGAACAATACATTTGCTTTTACACCTTGTGCATAGAAAATACCTGTAGGCAAACGGAGTATCGTATGTAAATTGAAGTCTGAGAGTAACTTCTTCCGAATTGTTTCTCCAGCACCACCTTCAAAAAGAACATTGTCTGGTAATACTACGGCTGCACGACCACCGGTTTTGAGCATCAGCATCATGTGTTGAAGAAAGTTCAACTGATTGTTCTTCGTTTCTACATAGAAATCCGGACGGTTAATATCCACAGAACCTGCCGGTCTAGTGCCGAAAGGAGGATTGGCAAGTATTACATCTACAAGGGTGGATGGTTCTTTCTCCAAAGAATCCTCGCAAACAATCGGACTCCGGTCTGTTCCCACACCATGCAAATATAGGTTCATGGAAGCAAGCGTTACGACCAATGGTGTGTTATCTACGCCATGCAGTGCCTTGTTACGCAAGAAATCACGTTTTTCCTTACTGGCAGACTGTTCTTTCATGTAATCATATGCAGTCAAGAGAAAACCTCCGGTGCCACAGGCCGGGTCACAAACCGTTTCTCCAATTTGTGGGGCTATGCAATCTACCATTGCTTTGATGAGCGGGCGTGGAGTAAAGTACTGACCGGCACCACTTTTTTTGTCCTGTCCATTCTTCTCAAGGATGCTTTCGTAGATAGCACCTTTCACGTCTCCATCCATGATCAGCCATTGTTCCTCATCAATCATGGTAATGACTTTTTTCAAATAGACTGGCTTGTCAATCTTGTTTTGTGCTTTTGTATAAATTGTGCCGATAAGGTTTTCCTGTTCACTCAGCTGTTTCAGAGTATCTTCGTATTGCTTTACTAAATCTAGACCGTCAAGAGATATTAAATCACTCCATTGATAACCAGATGGTATTGCTGATTCTTCTCCAAACATTTCTACATTCTCTGCGTCCATCTTTAAAAATAGAAGATAGGTGAGCTGTGTAATATAATCTGTAAAACCGATACCTTGCCCGGCAAGGGTTGTTGCCAGATTCCAAACTTTTTTGGTGAGCGATTGCTCTGTTGTATTATTTGTTGCCATAAATTTATGCTGATTTTCTTAAAACCACAAATGTGTATAGAGACTGTAAAGCTTCGTTGGCTTTCTGCATATTGCCAAAGGCACGAATCATTTGTGCTGCCTGAGTTGCATCATCTTCACGAATCTCTTTGACCGTACAAGCTCCGTTTGAAGCAATATAATCTACAATATGACTGATAACTTCACGTTGTTTATCTGTTATTTCGCGTTGATTTTGCCCTAACCATAGATTAAAATACTGTTTAGAGGTAGAAACTACACTATCTAACCGTTCTATTTGGTGTAAAGCAAAACGTACAAGCTGTATGATATTAGTTAAAGCATCACTCTCTTCTTTCGTAGAAGAACGTCGAACGCTATTTGGATTCAGAATGGCGTATGAATTCCACAATTGTTTGGGCGTAAAATGATTGTTAGCCATCTTGAGTTTATTTTCCAAATCTTTTAGCATTAAATAGGTAATTGGCTCGCCTTCATTATTATAAATTATACGTAGAGCCTCTATTTCATCGCTATGTTCTTTACAGAAATCTTCAAAGGCTTCAGTTGTACTTTTAGCTTCTTCTATTGAAAAACCTTTAGATATAAGCGTGTCCTCACCAGGCATCAGTGTGTTGACAAACCCGGCTGCAAGAATAAGCAGATACCTGCGCGCATCTGCGTGATTTGCAAGCGGAGCTATTAAACCTTTCCGTTCGTTATTCGGCTCCTTGGTACTTATGAATGGCGGCAGGATATTGTTTTCAAATGCTTCATAAATCCTTGAAGCAAGTTCTTTCATGTCGTCATTCGCTAAACGTACGAACTCATTTCGTTGTGAATTATCAGCTTTGTTGTATATCCTGGAAAGTGTTGCAGCAAGACGTTTCAGATGCTCATCAGGAAGGTAACCATGGGTAATTTGTTCCAACAGCTCTTTAAGAGTAATAATCTTTGTAGTCGGCTCATCTGTTATCGTAGGTATTGTTTTTTCATGTTCAGTAACACCTACGGCATCAATCAAATAAAAACAATCTTTGCTGAACGCATTTGGGGTAACATTCCGTAACTGCTCATCTCCAATTGTGCGTACACCACGTCCTTTCATCTGTATATAGAGCGGTAAAGATTCTACATCACGCATGAAAATCAATACTTCAAGAGGCTTAACATCTGTACCAGTTGCTACCAATGTACAAGTTACGGCAATTCTGAAATCCTTATCATTCCGGAACTGACGTATCAATTCATTACTATCGCCCGCAGAATAAGTTATTTTTTGCACAAAACGGTCATCTGTACGTCCAAATACCTCTTTAGCTATCTGTACGATATTGCTGGCATGAGTCTCATTTAGAGCAAATATCAAAGTCTTTGGCAGATAGTCAAAATTGGCATCCCGCTGTGGATCATTAAATAACTCCGTATAGACTACATCACGATAAGTAGACAGAATAAGTTTTATTTGCGCAGGATTAATGACACTTCTGTTTAGCTCTTTATTGGTATATGTTTTCGTTTCTTTATTGGAAATAGTTTTTACATCTCCGGTATAACGTGTTTCTTCTTTGATTTTTTCTCCTTCTAATATAGCACCGCCATTTTCTGTAACTTGAGTTTTGATTCGATATACACGGCAATCTACATTTACACCATCAACGATACTTTTCTCCAATGTGTAGTTAACTATGCGATTATTGTTAAAGAATGCCATTGTTTCTGGAATTGGTGTGGCTGTCAATCCTACAAGTCTGGCTGTATCAAAATATTCCAATACCTTACGCCAATTCCCATAAATGGAGCGGTGACACTCATCTATGATGATCAGATCAAAGTAATCATGTGGTAAATTGGGATTAGGAGGCAATACAACTTCTTCTGTAGGTTCATTATCATCATCGTTGTCATTATCCTCAATAGAATCTCCTTTCAGAAACGAAAAAAGACGCTGTATTGTTGAAATAACGACATTGCTATCAGATGGTATAGAAGAGGAACGAAGACGATTCACTGTAAATATTGTATTGAATGCATCTCCATTTTCTGTCAGCCGAAAAGTTCCAAATTCTCCCTCTGCCTGTTTCCCAAGGTTATTTCTGTCCACAAGAAATAACACTCTTCTCATTGGGGTATATGAAAGAAAACGATATGCAGCAAGGCATGCGGTATATGTCTTACCTGCACCTGTTGCCAATACCATCAAGGCGCGATTTTGCCCACTCCTGAAACTTTTTTCCAGTTCAGTAACTGCCTCATACTGACAATCACGTAATCCTTTTTTTCGCAAAGTTGGAAGTCCGGCAAAATAATCATTTATTCCCAACAGTTTAACCAATTCATGAGGAGTTGGAATCGTCATAATTTGCTTGAAACAAGAATTCTGTTTACGAAAGTCACAGAAGTATAAGTCTTTTCCATTTGAAGTAAATATGAAAGGCAAAGGCTTTTGGTATACTTGATAGATATTAGGAACATTCCGGGCATATAAAACAGCCTGTTCGCAAACATTATTGGAAAAAGAATCTATCTCTTCTCTTTTAGCTTCAAGCACACCAATAGCCTTTCCGTTAATGAAAAGGAAATAATCAGCCTCAAGGTTACCTTTTAAAAGTCCTTCCCTTATGGCTACAGCAGTACAGTTTGGTTCGTAGTTGTCTCTATCAACTACTTTCCAACCAGCATCAGTAAACCACTGATCTATTTTTTGCCTCGCTTTTTCTTCTGGTGTCATATATTCCTATATTTTTATATTATCGGAAGTTGTATGCTAGAAAAACAACATCTACAATGAATGAACTATTGGCGTTCATCTTTGTCTGTTATCAAATCTTTCAGGTCAACTTGAAGAATTTCAGCAATTTGTTGTAAGGTTTCTAGGTTGGGCTGGATTCTGTTACAAGCATACGCATTGACCATGCTAAAACTCTTATCAAGTCTTTTCGCTAACCACGTTTGTGAAATCCCTTTTTCCGATAAAACGACCTTTATTCTATTTAATTTCATTTTTAGATGCAATTATATTATGCAAATATAGCGAATTATATTGATGGTTTTGGTTTCTTTTATTACTTTTGTAATAAACATATAAGAATATGCATATGGGACATAATTGTTACATATCTTTTAAAACAGAAGATATTGGTTATAAAGAAGAAATACAGAAATGGAAAGATAGTGATAAAGTTGATATGATAGATAAGTCTTTGAATACTCCTATAAATTCTGAGGACGAAGATTACATTATGCGAAAAATAAGAGAAGATTATTTATCTGATTCAACAGTTACAATTTTTTTAATAGGTTCATATAGTGCTGAAAACTTAGGATGGGAAGAACAGCGATTTATTAAAAGAGAATTACAGGCTTCTTTGTATAATGGTGAAGGTAATACTAGAAATGGAATTTTAGGTGTTGTTTTACCTTCAATGTATAATTCAATATATAGGGGACAGTACACATGTCTTTCTTGTGGAGAAAATCACAATACTGTCGTTCTAAATGATACAACTGTTATCAAAGAATTTAGTAGAAACTATTATTTGAATAATCATGGAAAATGTGCATATTATGAAGAAGATAGATTCTGTGTATTAGTCAAGTGGGATGATTTTAAGAAGAATCCTAACAATTATATAGAGCAAGCATTTAATAAACGGACTCAGCCTATAGCTGATGAAGTGATCGTTAGACCAAAATAAATTTATAAGTTATGGAAGAAAAGTTATGTTTCGTTATTATGGGATTCGGGAAAAAAACCGATTTAGCTTCAGGTAATACTTTTGATTTAGATAAGACATATTATAACATAATTAAACCAAGCGTACAAGACTGCGGATACAAATGTGTAAGAGCTGATGAAGTTCAAGATACAGGGCTTATAGATAGAAGTATGTATGCATTAATTTTACGAGCGGATTTAGTAATAGCTGATATATCAACATTAAACCCTAATGCAATATATGAATTAGGAGTGCGCCATGCGTCTAAACCATTGTCAACTATTATTATCAAGGCTGAATCAACATCAAAAATTCCATTTGATATTGATCATACAAGGGTTTTCACATATAAGCATTTAGGTGAAGATATTGGCGTAGATGAAGCTAAACGAATGCAGGCTTTATTAAAGGAGAAAATGTTAAATATAGCAAAGTCACCTATAAAAGACAGTCCGGTTTATGAATATCTGAGCACATTACAAGAACCTCATATGGATATTGAAGAATATAAGGCTATTGTAGGTGCTTTAGCAAAGAAGAACGACTGTATTTTTGCTTTGGTTGAAAATGCTAAATTATTAATGAGTGATAATAAGTTTAGCGAAGCAATAAAATATTGGGAAAAAGCATCCGAGAAAAATCCCAAAGAGTCATATTATATTCAACAATTAGCATTATGTACTTATAAGCAAAAGGTAAAGGATGAAGAACAAGAAATGTATCTCAATGATGCATTAAGAATTCTTGATAAGTTAACAGATTCAAATGACCCAGAAACATTTGGCTTAAAAGGGGCTATTTACAAACGATTATCAAAAATTAATGATGATAACATTGGTTATTTGGATAGGGCTATTGAAAACTATGAAAAGGGTTATATGATTAATTATGATTTTTACACAGGGGAAAATTTGGCTTTTTGCTTTGATAAAAAATCTTCGCTTTTGAATGATAATGATGAAGAGAAAATATATTGTCGAGTTCAAGCAAAAAAGATACGAGAACAATTATTTAAAATATTATCTTCTAAAATAGAATTGGAAGATGTTAAAGGCATTCCTAATGTTAAATGGATGTCTGCGACTTTCTCAATATGTTGTTATGCATTAGGAAAAATTGAAGATGGAAAGAAGTATGAAACTATTTTTAGGGAAATGGCAGAACAATGGGAGATAAATACATACGAATTGCAGAAAGAGGAATTGAAACAATTATTAAATATGGAATTTGATTGATATGGCTAGAATATATAAAATTTTTATTAGTCATTCATGGGCACATGTGGATGATTTGAAACTGTTAAGAAATCTTCTTGAGTCAAGAGGGTACTTTAATGTAGAGTTTACAGAATTTCCACCAACAGACTCTATAGATTCAATAAATACATATTATATAAGGAAAAGAATTTCGGAAAGGATTGAGGCTTCAGATGTAGTTCTAGGCATTGCTGGAGTGTATGCTTCATATAGTGAATGGATGAGGTGGGAGCTAGATAAAGCTATAGAAAAGGGGATTCCTGTTATAGGAGTAATTCCAAGAGGCCAAGAAAGGATATCTGCTATTGTTAAGAATAGAGCTATAGAGATTGTTCATTGGAATACAGAAAGTATTGTTTCTGCAATACGAAAACATGCAAAATAGTATTATATTTGTGTTTATAGTTAAAATTGCTTTTCAAATTTGAGGTATATAATCAAAATAGGGAATTAATATGGCTGTCAAATATTTCTATATAAAATAAAGTATGATTGTAATTTGTTTGTCTATTAATTCAATCAATCGCCTTTGATGGTCTTTGATAGCGTGATTTATTTGTCTAAACTACAATATAATTTAGATAACTTATTGAAAATAAGAATGAAACGATTTCTTTAACGAGGAAGAGTATTAATTTATAAATGACCGAACATATAAAATTCCCGATAACTTGTGATAAAGTTATCGGGAATTTTTTATTGATGAACATCGTTTTTGGTATTTCTATTTTCTAACTCGTCTCAGAATATTCTGCATTTCGTAGACTATTTCGGGGTGTTGGTCCGCAAGGTTTTCCTTTTCATATTCTCTAACTCTCATGTCATAAAGTTGAGGAGTTTTCAAATTTCCAGTCTCTACTTTTGGGCCCCAGGTAATCATGGCAGGTCCATCGTTTGGTTCAATATATTTCCAATTTTTGGTACGTACAGACATGGTTGAAGATTCTTCTATAATCCATGGGCGATCCGTTTGATCCTTTCCGAGCCATGTGTTTAAGCGGTTCTGGCTATCTGGCGCACTTCCTTTTGGTAATTTTGCGTTGATTAGAGCAGCCATTGATGCAAACCAGTCGATTTGTGATACTAAGGCGTCGGAAATTTGCGAACCGGGGATTTCTTTCGGCCAACTGACAATTGCAGGTACCGCCGTTCCTCCTTCAAATGCGCTGTATTTATTACCACGAAAAGGACCTGCAGGACTATGTCCGTTAAGCAATTCCTCAGCATGGTCATCATAACCGTCGTCAACTACCGGACCATTGTCACTAGAGAGGATAATTAATGTGTTTTCTCGTAATCCCCGTTCTTCAAGAGCTGCTATTATTTGTCCCACTGTCCAGTCAAACTGGGCAATAGCATCACCACGTACTCCCATTTTATTCTTACCTCTAAAACGTTCATGCGGAAAACGTGGTACATGTACGTCGTTTGTAGCAAAATACAAGAAAAAAGGCTGGTTTTTGTACTTGTCGATAAAATCAATAGCATGTGCGGTGATGGAGTCGGCTATATTTTCATCTTTCCATAATGCTTTGCCACCACCTTTCATGTATCCTATGCGACCAATTCCGTTGACAATAGCCATGTCGTGCCCATGACTATGTTTCATATTGTACAACAGTTCCGGATGGTCTTTCCCTAATGGTTCGCCAGGGAATGGCTTTTGATAACTAACCTCAATAGGAGCAGAAGGATCGTAGTTGGCTACTTTACCGTTTTCAATAAACACGCATGGTACGCGATCCGCTGTGGCTGCCATAATATAGGAATAATCAAATCCCAAGTCTCCCAGTGCTGTAGGTAGTGGAGCATTCCAGTCTTGCATGCCCGATTTGTCACCCAATCCTAAATGCCATTTGCCGATAGCGCCGGTGATATATCCGGAATTCTTAAAAACATCTGCCAGCGTGTAAGTTTCAGGTCGGATAATCATACCAGCATTACCTGCTGCCACACCGGTTCCCGGTACACGCCACGCATATTTTCCAGTGAGCATGGAGTAACGTGAAGGAGTACTTGTTGCCGCAGTGGCGTGCGCATTGGTGAATTGGACACCACTTTTTGCCAATTGGTTTACATGGGGAGTTTGTACGTTTTTGGCTCCATAGCATTCGAGGTCACCATATCCCAGATCATCTGCATAGATAAAAATGACATTTGGCTGCTTTTGAGGATTTGTTTTGGTTTTGAGCTTTTCGCTTTGTGCCGGACCTGTAACCGCCAATAGGCTTGCAACTGGCGAAAGAAAAGCTAATAATGCATACTGTTTCATGGATATATTTATTTATAGGTTTTAAGGTAACTTATACCTTTGTGTCTTATTAATAAATACGTATATTTTTAGCCCAGCACTATATCAAACCCAGTTAAAACTAGTTAAAACGCAGAATGTCTCTTATGGTATCGTAATGAAGAAAATAAATAGGTTCAAATTCTTTTTTATGAATTTTAAAGCAAAGTAGATATTACGTTCTACTGCCTTCTCGCTAATGTCAAGTTGTTCTGCTATTTCTTTGTTTGTCATTTGTTGTTTCCTGCTCATGATAAAAACCTCTTGTTGTCGTGGTGGAAGTAAAGAAACTAATTTCCATATATATTCCAGTAGATCCTTAACTTCAAGTGTCTCATCAGATATAGCAATTTTCTCAGCAACCTCAAGAGCAGTAATTTTCATCGTTATCTTATTCAGACTTTTACGGAAGTAATCAAAAATTGTGTTACGAGTCATAATAAAGAGTAATCCGTCTATGTCTTTGTTTTCGTTGATTGATGCACGCGATTCCCATAATTTGATAAAGACCTCTTGTACTGCCTCTTTTATTTCCTCGTCATCATTCAGATAAATCTCTGAAAATCTGTATACTTTCCGCCAATAATGATCATATACAAAGGTAAATGAGGTTTCGTCTCCTTGTTTTAATTTTGCTAAAACAGATGTTTTCTCCATTACGTGCATAATTATAATTGTTTTGCAAAGATAAGAAAAAAAGGACTGGTTAGCGTTCTAAAGAACTGCTTTCTGATTTTTCGAAAAAAAGTTCAATGCAATGTAGGGGTAGACATAAAAGTTTCGTATTTAATATTAGAGACGCTTGTTTTATAATGAAAATGAAAAATGTGAAAAAGATAGATATGAATAAGAAACTATATGAACAAATCAAAGCTTTATTAGCAGACAAACTGGATGAAAAAGAACAAAAGGAACTATTTCATCATCGAGAGTTTGAAGAAAGAATGCACCTGCAATGGAATATGGATCGACAAAAAGAACTTGACGATGAAGTAGGGCGAAAGATGTGGAAAATGGTAAGACAGAAATGTCTGGATTGCCAACAACAGAAAAAGCATGTTTATATACCATATTGGCTATCTGTGGCTGCCGTAGCTCTTGTTTTGCTACTTGGAGCAACTTGGATGTATTTCTCCGGAAAAAAGGTAAATGAGGCGAAAGATGCTTTTGTAGAAGTAGTATCAAAAGAAGGACGTCTATATATGCTGCCTGATAGTTCACGAGTTTGGATGCATCCGGGAAGTTCTATCCGTTATCCGGAGAATTTTGTTCAGAATAGAAAAGTGTGGTTGAAAGGAAATTCCCATTTTGATGTTTATAAACAGGAAGGCAAACATTTTATCGTATACATTGATAGGGCTTTTGTAGAAGTAAAAGGTACTTCTTTTTTAATTAATCAGGAACAGGCAAATATTTCTAAAGTCACTTTGTTTAGTGGTAAAGTCGATTTTACGATAGTAGGTACTGAGCATACTATTGAGATGAAACCTTCGCAAGAATTGACCTTCAACGCGGAGAAGGCAAGCGTGAAAGTGGATGAAATGCAAGGAGTGAAATGGAAAGATGGTAATTATGAATTTACAAATGTTGATTTAAGTTCATGGATTGAGATTGTAGGAAGAATATATAATGTAAAAATATCATTGGAACACGGACAGGCAACCAAGAATCTGTTAAATGGGCGTCTACGTTACAATGAGTCATTGGAAGAAGCTATTGAAAAAATGTGCTTCAGTACAGGGTGGCGATATAGAAAGGAAAATGGAGAATATATCATATTCCGTTAAAGGTATACTATAATATGTTTGTATAATTTTTTAATGTTAATCTTTTAATTATTTAGTATGGAAGAAAAGCAGCAGCATGGCAGGTGGAAGTACCTCATGTGCATTTGGTTTGGAATCTTTTGTTTCCCATTGATTGCAATAGCAGCACAGGGAGTCATAAAGGTGAAAGGGTATTTTAGTGAAGTACAAGCTATCCGTCAGATCGAAAAAAACAGTAATTATGTGTTTTTTTACGATGCAGCGGATTTGGATGAAGTAAAGCGCAAAAACATTGACTGCCAAGGTACGATTGAAAAAGTATTGTCAGTTGTATTTGAAGGGAGTAATGTTAACTATTTAGTCCGGGGAGACGAAGTTGTACTGAAAGTGAATAAACAGAGTGTACAGCAGAAAGGAGAGAAAAGAGTCGTCACGGGTGTGGTTACAGACGCCATAGACGGCGAGCCGTTGGTAGGTGTGAACATTGTTGTGAAAGGTCAGAAAAGTGGAACTATCACGGATTTGAATGGTAGATATTCTATTTCTGTGAGCGGAGACAAAGCCGTACTGGTCTTCTCGTACATTGGTTACCAGAAACGTGAAGCTCCGGTAGAAGATTTAGGGGTGGTTAATGTCACGATGTCCGGAGAACAGCAGACGTTGAACGAGGTCGTTGTTGTAGGTTCCGGAGTACAAAAGAAAGTGAGTGTGACAGGGGCTATTACAAATGTGAAAGGAGATATTTTACGAATGCCGACTTCACAATTAAGTACTTCGTTTGCCGGTAAGCTGGCAGGTGTGATTGCTACCACTAAAACAGGAGAGCCGGGTTCCGGAGCTGATTTTTATATTCGCGGTATTTCTACTTTTGGCGGGCGTACAACACCGCTTATATTATTGGACGATGTAGAAATTTCAGTATCTGATCTGAACTATGTGCCGGCGGAAAATATCGAGAGTTTCTCCATTTTAAAAGATGCTTCTGCAACTGCAATTTATGGTGCACGCGGTGCAAATGGTGTAATGATAATCTCTACAAAGGGAGGTGATTACAATATGAAGACGAAAGTTAATGTTAGTGCGGAGAACTCTTTCAATATCATGTCCGATTTTCCTGAGTTTGTAGATGGTCCCAGATATATGGAACTTTACAATGAAGCTGACCTGTCGAGAAATCCGAATAAATCGAAAGATCAATTATTGTATTCGGACAGACGGATCCAGTTGACCCGTGACGGGGTAAATCCTTATGTATATCCGAATGTGGATTGGCAGGATGTCATTTTCAAAAAGATGACAATGACGCAGCGTGCCAATATCAATGTATCGGGAGGAGGTACAAAAGTGAAGTATTATATGAGCTTGAATGTCAGCCACGATAGTGGTTTGCTGAATACGGAGAAAGCTTATTCGTGGAACAATAATATTAATATCATGAATTATACGTTCCAGAATAATATCTCCTATAAGTTGACCCCCACAACGACAATCAGGATGAATATGAATGCTCAGATCCGTCAGAACAAAGGGCCTAATATCAATAGTGCTGATTTGTTTAAAATGATTCTGACGACTACTCCGGTAACTTTCCCTGCAACTTATCCTGCGCAACCGGGTGATACGTATATCCGCTATGGATCTGATTATCAGAGTTCGGACTATCTCTATCCTAATCCTTATGCGCAGATGATGACTTCTTATAAGGAGCAGAATGCGAATACATTGAATACAGTCATTAAAGTGGAGCAGGATTTTGGGTTTGTAACAAAAGGATTGAAGGCAAATATCTGGGTAAACTTTAAAAACTGGTCCAGCAGTTCCTACAATCGTTCCATTACTCCTTATCTTTTCAGAGCTGTGGGATACAGTGAAGATAGTCCGTTGGAATATGACTTGGAACGTATTCAGGAAGGTGCAGACTATATAGCACAGTCGGATATTGCCAGAAGTTCGGATCAGACATTTGAATTTCAGGGAAATATCAGTTATAATCGTCAATTTGGTTTGCACAATGTCGGAGGTATGTTGATGTACCGGCAAAGGGAATACAGAAGTGATGTGCTTCCTAATCGTAATCAAGGAGTCTCAGGACGTTTCACATATGATTACGGACAACGTTATCTGGCTGAAATCAACTTCGGTTATAACGGTACGGAACGTCTTGCCAAGAAGAAGCGTTTCGGTTTCTTCCCGGCAATGTCTTTAGGATGGGTTATCAGTAATGAGAAGTTCTTTGAACCTTTGAAAAATGCGGTGAATAACCTGAAAGTGAGAGCCTCTTATGGATTGGTAGGTAGCGATGATCTGGCACAAGCGGGCGGAAGCTATTATTTATATATTGATAAGCTGACGGATAATAAATTGGATCAGATAAAGTGGACATTTGGAGAGAGTATGAATCACACATTGGGAGGTCCGGAGATTGCCTATTATGCAAATCTGGATGCTGTGTGGGAAAAAGCGAAGAAATTTGATATTGGCGTAGATATGACTTTGTTTGACCACTGGAATATAACAATAGACTATTTCTATGACAAACGTTACGATATATTTATGGAACGTCAGTCTTGGCCTAATTCTTTGGGTTATGGTAAAGCAAAACCTTGGGGAAATGTCGGTAAAATGGATAATAAGGGTGTGGAGTTCAGCCTTAATTATCATAAGAATTTCTCTAAAGATTTGGGGGCTAGTTTTCAGGCTAACCTGACATATAATAAAAATAAGTTGGTTTATAAAGACGAACCGGATTATCCTACTATTTGGAAGTCGGAAACAGGAAAACCATATTCCAGATTGACCGGATATATTTCGGAAGGACTGTTCCAGAGCCAGGAGGAGATAGACAACAGCCCGGAACAGATGGTAGGAAATAGCACTCCGAAGGTCGGTGATATCAAATACCGTGATTTGAATGGTGATGGAAAAATAACGGAAGACGACCAATGTATGATTTCCAAGTACGGTTCTGTTCCACGTTTGCAATATGGTTTCGGTGGTACCGTTAATTATAAAAAATTCGACTTTGGTATTTTCTTCAGTGGTTCTGCATTGCGTTCCATTCTGATCAATGGTTTGGACCCCTTCCTTGAAGGGAATCGTATACCGAATAAGAATGTGTTGAAATTTATTGCAGATAATCACTGGTCGGTAGATAATCCGAATCCGAATGCCGAATATCCGCGTTTGGGATTGACGACCGGTGATATAGGTAATAATACGGTCAACAGTACTTATTGGTTGCGTAATGGTTCTTTCCTGCGTCTGAAGAATTTGGAAATCGGTTATAAAATTCCGTATGGGCGTATTTATGTCAGTGGTGCGAATCTGCTTCGTTTCAGTCCGTTTGATTTGTGGGATCCGGAATTGAGCAGTTGGAATAGCTATCCGTTGCAACGTACGGTCAATGTAGGTTTACAACTTAATTTCTAATAATCTAAATCATAGAAGATATGAATATTTTGAAAAATATAGTTCGAGTGGGTCTGATTGTGACTGCTCTTTCATTTAATTTAGTTTCTTGTGATTATCTGGATGTAGTTCCGCCTGAACAAGCAGGGCTACAGGATGCTACAAAGACCCGGAGAAGTACTTTAGGATTTCTGTTCACTTGTTATGCAGGACTTCAGGAAGATGATTCTCCTATTGGTCACACAAGTGCTCTCAATGGTTCCACAGATGAGTTTGCACTGCCGATAGAATGGCGGAATGATAGTGGAGCTTTTTGGGATGATTATGCATATAATTTAGTCTCGGCAGCCAATCCGGATGGACTTTGGAATAATTATTATAAGTATATTGGTCAATGCTATCTTTTTTTACGTCAGGTCGAAAATAATCCCGGTGAAACCTTATTGCAGGAATGGTTACCGGGTGAAAAAGAACAGTGGTTGGCCGAAGCTCATTTTTTAATTGCTTATTATCATTTTGCATTACTGAGAAAATACGGTCCTATACCTGTTATTACGGAATATGTACCTCAGAGTACTCCCTCTTCCGAGTTTGGTGGAAGATGTCATTATGATTATTGTGTTAACTGGATTGCATATCAACTTGATCTGGCAGCACAGAATTTGCCGCCGACCCGTGAGGGAACAGAATGGGGACGTGCTACTTCTACGATGGCTAAAGCTTTGAAAGCTCGTGTACTGATGTATGCTGCTTCTCCTCTTTGGAATGGTCAATTCCCTTTTTCTTCATGGAAGAATAAAGTGAATACTCCCGGGGATAAAGACTTTTTTGTAGGTGATGATGCTAAATATAAAGAATCTATCGGACGGGATGATTATGGCATTGAACTGGTAAGCAGTAGTTATAATGAGAAAAAATGGGAAAGAGCGATGGAGGCCTGTCAGAAGGCGTTGGATTTTGCGCTTAATGAGGGTGGATGCCGTCTTTATGGAACGGAAGCTTCTGATATGACATTGTATCAGACAGAACTGGGAAATAATGATAAGTGGTTACCTTATGTGCCGGGAAAGGAGGATAATAATATCCAGGAGAACAGAGAGTTCAAAGAAAGAGTGATGATGCTTCGTTATATGGTTGCTTCCCGCTATCCGCATAATAAGGAATTAATTTGGGGGCTAACCGGTAAGAATATTAATTCAAGAATACAGGGACGTATACCGGCGCATATATTCCAAACAGGCAATAAAACTTCTTGGGCAGGGGGATTTTCAGCTATTTCTCCGACGCTATATACCATTGAACATTTCTATACGGAAGATGGTGTGTTGCCTGAAGAGGCCGCTTCAACAGGCGATTTTGCTTCAAGAGCAGAATGGTTCCAAAAAGCAGGAATAGCAGGAAACAACAGAGAGGATATTATTAAACTTTGTGTGAACCGTGAACCGCGTTTTTACGCATGGATGGCGTTCGATGGTGGTGATTACGGTTCAAAGTTGTTGAAGGCCAGCAGTGGTGATGCAGGTTCGCCATGCGTTTTGAACATGAAGACTGCTGCAGGACATGGATACGACCTTACCAGAAGTCCGCGTAACTATAATGTTACAGGATTTATGACCCAGAAATATGTAAATCCGACAGCTCAATTTGTATTCGATGGTGGAGCTTTCCAGGCTGGAGATACCAAACCGATACCTCTTATACGTTTGGCAGAATTGTATCTGAATCTGGCGGAATGTCAGGCGAACGTAGGTGGTGCCAATCTGGCAAATGCTTTAGCCAACTTGAAGGAGGTTCGTGACCGTGCCGGTGTTCCCACGACTACTACTGTACCGGAACAGAGTAAATTAATTGAAATGATTCATAATGAGCGATTTATTGAGTTCTGGAATGAAGGCCATCGTTATCATGATGTGCGCCGTTGGGCGGAAGGTCAGAAATACTTTGGTGCTAAACGTGAGGGGTTGAACGCAATGGTGAAAGATGTACCGTTTGAAAAATTTAATGTAAGGACTACTATTGACCAGCCTTTCAGATGGAACGACCGTTTATATCTGGCTCCTATTCAGAATGCCGAAGTGTATAAAAACCCGCAAATGGTTCAGGCATACGGTTACTAATTGTATTATGAATTTAAAAAGCAAATTTATGAAGAAAAGTTTATTTATACCATTATTATGCGGATTGTCATTTGTCTATACGGCATGCGATGAATATGATGATACATATCCGAAAGAATATCATAAGATCTTGTCTTTGAAGCAAACCGGAGAAGAAAGTAAAATTCTTTATAATACCGGTCAGGATGCTTCTTTTGATATAACAATCATGAAGACCGGATGTGATCCGTCATTAACGGCTCAGGCTCAATTGACCGTATTGTCGGATGAAGCATTAAAGGAATACAATGAAAATTATACTATTTTGCCTTCAAATACCTATTCTATAGATGGCAGCGAGTTGATTTTTCAGTCCGATGAGAGATATAAAATGTCCAAAGTGGTGATGAAAACGAGTGCAATTCAAGCCTTGGTAGAACTTCCGGAAAATGCTGATAAGACTTTTGTATTGCCCATTTCACTGGTTAGTGCTACGGATTCTGTAAATTCTATGAATAATCTCTATGTCATGAAGCCTGTGATTACCACTCCGAAGCTGGAATTTAAAATCTCTGAGGAAGAATGTGTCCAAGGGTTTATAAATAGTTCGGATCCTGTTTTATTCACTATACCTATGGGGTTAGAGATAGACAACCAATGGGATTTCACGGCTAAGGTAGAAGTTGTGAATAACGATGGAAAGGAAGGATACTTGTCTTCTAGCTCAGTAACGCTGGAAAATGATGGTCTGGTAACGTTTGAGCCGGGAAAAGAAGCTTCATTGAAGGTGTCGGTATCGGCAGGAAGCGGTGATGATTTGACAAATCTGGTTGTAGGAGGACGAGTGGCTATTAAAATTACCGAAATAGAAGGAATTAATTTTGATTTTGATAGTCGGGAGTTTAATCTGACAGTGACAGGTAAGGAATATGAGTATAATAACAAAGGGTTGGATGCTTCTATGTTGAGTTTCAATTTCCCCGATTTTGTAGGTAATACAACTGCTGCGAGTTTGTTTGATAAAGATCCTGCAACGTATGTGCAGACTCCATTCCCTAATAGGAACTTTGTTAATACCGGCGGCACTAATCCTTATCTCCAATTGCAACTTCCGGAAGGAGTTACAGATTTTGCTATCTCATGGACACAATGTTTACAAAATGAAGTCTCTTTATTGAGAGGATTTGATGTACTTTGGTCTGTTGATGGTACATTTGAGGATATTCCTAATGCTCGAAAGTCATATAGTGTGGCTGATTTGAGCGCGGCAGGTGCGGTTAACTTGGGAGCTTCTTTCACAACATCAGCTTGCCATTGTGATACCCCGGTTAAGTTTATACGTATAGTACAAACTTGGAATTGTGAAAGTACCACTGATGCAGGTGGAAGGTGGCAATTCCGATTGGCTGAACTTAAACTGTACGGAGTATCCATTAAATAAGATATATATCTGAAAAATAACTTTATCCGTTGGTTGGTTTGAGTATAAAAGGATTCCGGCCAACGGATTTTTTATCAGTTAAATCTAATATTATTTATTATGGTAAATTTCTTGAAGACACACTTTGGTACCATGTTGACAGTGTTATGCGTCCTGTTACTTTTTACTGCTTGCAGTGACGATGAAGAGGTGATAGATCCCTTTCTAAAAACAGACTTGATTGGTGAAACAATCAATTTGGGTTCGGATGCCGTAGAAGCATTTGACGTGAAAGTAATAACGAACCGGAGAGACTGGGAAATTGCTTCTTTAGGAGTTGTTCAATGGTGTAATTACGAAATCATTCCGGATGGAGAAAATGCTATCATTCGTTTTTCCGTTGCCGAGAATGAGGAAGCCACGCAACGTGAGACAGAATACCGGTTAACGGCACCGGGTTGCCAGCCTTTGAAAATAAAGATTGTTCAATTAGGAACAGAATATGCGATTCTTTTTGATCAGTCCACCCCTAGGAAAGTGACACAGGAGGGTGAAGAATTTTTGTTGACTGTAACTTCTAATGTCGCTAATGAACCTACGATAGAGGCTGATATGGAAGGCTGGGTTGAAATAATAGAACAACCGATAGTGACAAGAACTTTTTCAGACAAGATTTTTAAGGTTACAGTACATAAGAACATCACGTTTCAGAATCGCACGGGGCATATTAAATTTGTCTCAACTGCGTTAAAAGACCCCGTAGTTTTTACTATCATTCAGGAGAAAGCCTCCACTGAAGGTATGGGTGATACGAAATTGAAGGTAAAAAGCGCGGAACTTATAGAAGGCAATGTTTACGGCAATCAGGATGTCAGTAAAACTATTGATGGAGACTATTCGACAAATTATAGTAGTGCCTCACTAGGTTCGCCGGAAGCCAATAGAGGACATTCTATTATCATTGAATATACATTGGAACAGCCCGAAAACATAGGCTATGTTCGTTTGATGCAACGTTCGAACAATGATAAAAATTCTCTTTTTGCCAGTGGAGGTGTTTCGGTTTTGAAAGAAGGCGAAACTACTTGGAATGAGGAAATCGGTTTTGTAGCCGCACAAACGGCGGGAGCGACTGTTGATATTAGTGTTAATAGCCTTCAAGTGAGTAAAGTGCGTGTACGTATCGATCGGATGACGCCCGGAATTGATAACGTCAATGTGGCTCTGGCCGAGTTTGAGTGTTATCAGTATTCGGATAATACAAATGACATTTTGGAAGCGCAAAAGTTCTTTACGGACGAGACCTATTCGGAATTGAAGAGTACAGTGACTTCAGAAAGCCTTAAGGAGATCAAGACCGCCGTTATTTATCAATTAGCGAAAGAGTTGCTGGAAGGGAAATACGATAAAAAATTTCGTTTTAGTACCTACCATTCTTGCAAGAGTCCTGAAATAGTGGCAGAAGAACTGACTATAGGCTCAAGAAGCATATATGATAATCCGACGGGAATCTATTTTACGCAGGGAGAGCCGGTGCTGGTTTTCGTTATGTACAAAGGAGCAAGCAATACCCCGCTGAGTCTTGCCATTGCCGATTATAGGGAAGGTGGAAAGAAAAGCGTGATCTCCTTGCGGGGAGGTTTGAATGTGATTACTCCGGCAAATTCGGGTAATGGCTATATTCAATATTGGACGAGAGATGATGCCGGAGATACAGATGTCGATATTCATTTTTGTTTCGGTAAACAGATTGGCTATTGGGATGTAAGACGTGGTGATACGGATGCCACTTGGCCGGAAATATTGGAGAGGGCTAAGAGAAGTGCGGTGGATATTCCGAATGCGATGATGGATATTCTGGGACAAAGAGTACACTTGCAGAATACGGTGAATGCCTTTGCCAAATGTGCGCCAAACGCAATTCAGGCAGTAGTCGATATGCACGACCGTATGTTGGATTTTGAATATTTGATGATGGGACTGGTGAAAAACAATGCTGTGCCTGCTAACCGCTTTTTTGGCGTCCGTTCTTGGGGAGGAAGTCCTAACTGGAACGGAGTATGTGCCAATTATCCCAACACGGAAGATGCGATGTTGGTTCCGAAGGTCTTTTATAGAAAGAATAATGTATGGGTTTTCGGACATGAGTTTGGGCATGGCAACCAGGTTGCCCAGATGAAAGGCAATGGTTGGACGGAAGTGACCAATAATCTTTACTGTTCATTTGCTCAGTATATGATGAGAAACGATCCGTTGAGTGAAGGCTATCTGAGACTGGAACATGAATCCTTCAAGCGTCCGGGAGCACGTTCGGCTTTGGCGGGCGGGCGTATAAATGCTTTCTTGAACGAAGCTTTGGTTGCCCATAAATCGTACTTCATGCAAGTGGCAACTATTTCCACCGACAAACCGGGCGTATGGGAATCTGATCCGTTTGTGAAATTAATCCCTTTATGGCAAATGACTATGTATTTTATGGCAGCGGATATAAAACCTGATTTTTGGCCTGATGTGCATTGGGCGGCTATCCATGATAATGACAAGAGTTACTCTCCGGGGCGGAGGTATGTGAATTTCATGAAACGTGCTATTGACGCTTCGGGACTGAATCTTTGCGGATTCTTCGAGGGTATGGGGCTGCTGAAAGTATTTGATAATGTGAAGGTGGATGACTACACGGTTGCTACCATAAATATAACGCAGGAAATGGTAGATGAAGTGAAAGCTTACGGAGAAGGAAAACCATTGCCTTCAGGCGGTATGCAATACATCTCGGCCAACAGCGTGGAAGCATTCAAGAGCAAAAGTAACGTAGAAGGAACATTTAATTCCGGGATTACCAAAGGAACTGATTATGTCACGGTAGACCATGCTATATGGAAGAATGTAGTTGCTTTTGAAACATATAAAGGCAAAGAACTGACTGATATTTGTATAGTCGGTACTGGTGACGTGACTAATAAGACAACTCGTGTGGATTATCCTACCGGAGCGACTCGGATTGAGGCGGTAGGTTGGGATGGAAGCCGGACTTTGGTGACCGGCAGTAGATAAAAAAGAGAAAAGCCTTCGATCAATCAGGATAATAACTTAACACATACACTAATCATATGAGCTACTGTTTTAATATTCAAGTAGAGATGCGGAAAAGCATTCTTACTTGAATATTAAAACAGAGCTCTATTTTTAGAATACAGGCATTTGCCAGATGAACCCTACTGAAACCCGGTTGGTACTGTAATTCTCCTGTCCCAGCACCTTGGCGCGGGAAGTGAAATCGTAGGACCGTCCTACATACGTGACGAAGAAATGCAGGTTGGTTTCCATTGGATAAAACTCGATACCGGCAAGGTATCCCCATGAAGTGCTGTAATTCCCCTTCTCTATTCCTTCGGACGCCTTCGTAACCGAAGCCGTTTCATACATACCTTTCACGAAAGCGTTCCATTTCGGCAGGAACCGGTAATTACATTTGGCAACTACGGACAGATAACCCGCATCGAATGCATTATGTCCGCCCGGACGGCCGACAATGTTCGTGATAATGCCTTTCCGGTCAATATCTTCCTTTGAATACATGAAGTCGATGAACGCGTTCCATTTGCCGAGATTCAGCTCGTTTCCCACTGCATAATAGTACATATTATGACTTTTGGCTTCGTTCATGACGGAAGCCGACCAACGGGTTTTGAATACATTATTGAAATTACCGTTCCAGTTCAGCGTGTAAACTAGCGGCATTTTGCCCGACTTCAAATCGGGGATATTCCCTTCGGCGTCTTCCGTGATTCCGTACGTACTGTCGAAAGAACTGTTGCGGCTGTTCAATATCTGTAAGTTCAGCTGCTGATCGGGCGTGATATTATAACCGACATTCAATCCCGTCATAAAATTGCTCATATAATCAATCATGTCGCAGTATTGGTAGACATCAATCGGGTTCAGGTCGAACTCGAAACCACCGTATGCGGCACATTGTTTTCCGGCAAAAAGACTGAATTGGTCGTTTAACTGAATTCCGATACCGGCGTAGTCGATAGAAGTCGGCAGATTGTCAATCATGCCGTTGGCATCATTCGAGCGGTTGAGGCGCTGGCGGTAACGGTATGACAGCCAGTTGTTGATATTCCCTTTCGCTTCGATGCGGAGCTGGTGCATATTAAAATCACCTTCCTGAAATCCATCCCGGAAGTGGGCGTCAAAACTACCTTGCATATTCAGGTATAAATTGAACTTATCCGTCTTTTTCTTTACGTTCGTCAGCTCTTCGAACAGGGGAGTATCGGGGGAGAACTTGTCCTTCTTTTCCGCATTTTGCGCATAGACTCCTCCTATGCTGCCCGCAAGGAGCAGCATAAAAATCAAATTTTTCATAAGTCAGTCCGGTTTTTAGTATTCGTTAAAGTACTGTTGAATTAGCTTCCAGTCCGTGGTCTTGGTAAGAGCGAGCATCAACAATACGCGCGACTTTTGCGGATTCAATTCCTGTGAAGCGACAAACTGATACTTGGCATCATCCACTTCCGCGTCAAGCGTGGTAGGACCTGTCGGGACACGGGAAGAACGAACCACCAGGATACCTTTTCTACGTGCGTCGGTCAGTACCGGGAAGATATTCTTGTGGATATTTCCGTTTCCTACTCCGGCATGGATGATTCCTTTGTATCCGTGTGTCAGTAGCGGAGTCACCATATCTGCCTCGATGTTGGAGTAGCTATATACGATACCGACTTTAGGCAATGAAGTGAGGTGAGTCACATCAAATACGGATTGAGTGGTATGTTTCTTCAGTGTCACCTGGTTATAGAAAACCTGCCCGTTCAGCACATAACCCAGTGCGCCGGAGTTGGGGGCCTGGAAAGTCTGTACGTCGACGGTATTCATTTTCACGGTACTTTCCGCTCCGAGGATCAGGCCGTTCATGGCAACCAGCACACCTTTATCTTTAGATTCCTTGGCGGCGGCAGTGACTACGGCATTGTAAAGATTCAACGGGCCGTCGGCACTTAGCGCGGTAGACGGACGCATGGCACCTACCAGCACGACAGGTTTGTCACTCTTGACAGTCAGGTTCAGGAAGTAAGCAGTTTCTTCCATCGTGTCCGTTCCGTGAGTGATAACGATTCCGTCGATATCCGGACGTTTCAGCAGCTCGTTGATTTTCTTGGCAAGTGTCAGCCAGACTTCGTCGTTCATGTCCTGCGAACCGATTCTCACAATCTGCTCGCCTGTCACGTTGGCGATATCCTTTATTTCGGGCACTGCATCAAGCAATGCGCCGATAGCAACCTGTCCTGCTGTGTAGCTGGTTCCGGTGGCGGAGCTTCCTGTACCCGCAATAGTTCCTCCGGTGGCAAGGATATGAATATTCGGTTTTGCGGCAAAAGCCATTGCAACGGTACATAGTAGTGCGACTACTACCAGACCAAATCTCTTGAATTGTTTCATAACTGAATGATGTTTAGGTTAATAATATATAGTTAGAATATTTGTATAAAGAGCAATCCCAAAGCAATCGCCACGACCGTAGACACCAGTCCGGGCATCATGAACGAATGATTCAACACATATTTACCGATTTTTGTTGTCCCCGTCCGGTCGAAATTTATGGCGGCCACTACGGTAGGGTAGTTCGGAATAAAGAAATATCCGTTTACTGCCGGGAACAGGGCAATCAGCATATAAGGCGAAATGCCCAACGCAATCCCAAGCGGCACCAATGCCCGCACGGTGGCTGCCTGGCTATATAGCAGGATGGACATCACGAACAGGGCGATACCGAACAACCACGGCATCTGACGGACAATTCCCTCAATAGAGAAAGTAAGCTGTGCCATATTCCCCTGAAGAAAAGTATCTCCCATCCAGGCGATACCGAAGATGGCGATGACAGCTTGCATCCCGGCCGGGAATACAGAACCCTGCGTTGCCTTGATACCGTCCGTCCGGGTCACTATCAGGATAATGGCGGCAGCCGATAACATGACAATTTCGATGATAGAGGACATTCCCAATGTAATTATCTCTCCGTCGATAAGGAAGCTGGGACGCATCCCTTCGAAAGAACCGAAAAGGACGATGAAGGCAGTCGCCAATATAAAAATGATAACGGAAAGCATGGCGGAACGTTTGTTCTTTACGTCTTGAATCTCCACCTTCTTGTTATTGAAGAGACCTTCTTTCAGGCGTTTCTGATATTCGGGGTCTTCCACCAGTTCTTTGCCGACTTTCATGGAGAATAATGCGCCTACCAACACTCCCACTATTGTAGCGGGAATTGTGATTTTAAGGATGTCGAACAGAGTGATGTCAAAACCGGCCAATAGTCCGAGTAACGCAACGGTAGCGGCGGAAATAGGACTTGCCGTAATAGCCTGCTGGGAAGCGATCACCGCAATGCCGAGCGGACGTTCCGGACGAATCTTGGTTTCGGTGGCGACTTCTGCAATGACCGGCAGTACGGAATAGGCCACGTGCCCCGTTCCTGCAACGAACGTGAAAAGGTAAGTCACCAACGGGCTCAACAGTGTGACGTGTGACGGGTTTTTACGGAGCAAATGTTCTGCCAGTTTCACCATATAATCCAGTCCTCCGGCGGCTTGCATACAGGAAGCTGCCGAGATAACGGCGGCAATCATCAACATGACGTCGATAGGAGGGGCGGTAGGTTGTAAACCAAAAACGAACGTGAGTATCGCCAATCCGACGCCTCCCATAACACCGAGCCCGATACCTCCCAGGCGTGCGCCAATAATAATGGCTGTCAGAACAAATGCTAATTGTAATATCATAGGTTGTTGTTTTAAGTTCGAAACAAAGATAAGTGATTTCTCTCTTTGTATTTTCTTTTTCTTGTATTAACAACAAAAAAGTTATTGAATAGTTTTTGCATATTTATTAAAACAATAACCTTTCTCGTTGGTTATATAAGTACTAACCAAAATGTTATTGTTATAAAACAACCGATATGGAACAGAATTTATCAAAAAAAACTCGTACAGAAAGCGACTTGATAGGTAGTCGTGAAGTGCCGGAAAGTGCACTGTACGGAGTGCAGACACTCCGTGGTATTGAAAACTTTCGCATCAGTAAGTTTCACTTGAATGAATATCCTCTGTTTATTCAGGCATTAGCTATTACAAAAATGGGAGCTGCCGTTGCCAATCGCGAACTGGACTTGTTGACGGAAGAACAGGCGGACGCTATCTTGAAGGCCTGTAAAGAAATACTGGAAGGGAAACATCACGACCAGTTCCCGGTAGACATGATTCAGGGAGGCGCGGGTACTACTACGAATATGAACGCCAACGAAGTGATTGCCAACCGTGCGTTGGAATTAATGGGACATCAGCGAGGGGAGTATCAATACTGTTCGCCCAACGATCATGTGAACCGTTCGCAGTCTACCAATGACGCTTATCCTACCGCCATTCACATCGGACTGTACTACACCCACCTCAAACTGGTAAAACATTTTGAGGTACTGATTGAATCTTTCCGCAAGAAAGCAACAGAATTTGCCCATGTCATCAAAATGGGGCGTACCCAACTGGAAGACGCCGTACCGATGACACTCGGACAGACTTTCAACGGCTTTGCAAGCATTCTCCGGCATGAAGTGAAGAACCTCGATTTTGCCGCACAGGATTTTCTGACAGTCAATATGGGTGCTACGGCTATTGGAACCGGAATCACCGCCGAACCGGAATATGCCGAAAAGTGTATCGCCGCTTTGCGTAAGATAACGGGACTGGATATAAAACTGGCGGATGATCTGGTGGGGGCCACCTCGGATACTTCCTGCATGGTAGGCTATTCGGCTGCGATGAGGCGTGTGGCTGTCAAGATGAATAAGATATGTAATGACTTGCGTTTGCTGGCTTCCGGCCCGCGTTGCGGATTGGGAGAAATCAATCTGCCCGCCATGCAGCCCGGCTCTTCCATTATGCCGGGAAAGGTGAATCCTGTCATTCCCGAAGTGATGAATCAGGTAGCCTACAAAGTGATAGGAAACGACCTTTGTGTGGCAATGAGCGGTGAAGCCGCCCAAATGGAACTGAACGCAATGGAGCCCGTAATGGCGCAGTGCTGTTTCGAGTCTGCCGATTTATTGATGAACGGGTTCGATACTTTGCGTACTTTATGTATCGACGGTATCACGGCGAATGAGGATAAATGCCGCAGAGATGTGCACAACAGTATCGGAGTAGTGACCGCACTGAATCCGGTAATCGGCTACAAGCATTCTACAAAAATAGCCAAAGAAGCGTTGGAAACAGGAAAGGGAGTTTATGAACTTGTCCTTGAACATGACATCCTTTCCAAAGAAGACCTGGACACTATCCTCGAACCGGAAAATATGATAAAACCGGTGAAACTAGATATTCATCCGAACCATTGATTGATGTGATAGTAAGTGGAATTTGATTCAATAGGTAAGTCGCCGGGCAGATGTCATATCTGTGCCGGCGACTTTCATTATTTCTTACTTTTTCCCCTCTCGGGAATAATTGCTAACTTATCCGGCAAAATGGTTATTGCTTATCCCTCCGGAAGTAACGACCTTTGCATTATCATTTAAAGATGAACCTGGCAAGGTCTAATCAGAACCAATTAAAAGTATATAGATATGAATGCATTTGATGTTATTATTATCGGTTTCGGTAAGGGCGGAAAGACCCTTGCGGCAGAGTTTGCAAAGCGTGGGCAGAAGGTTGCCATTATTGAACGTTCGGACAAGATGTACGGGGGAACGTGTATTAATATAGGGTGTATTCCCACAAAGACATTGGTGCATCAGGCAAAAATGGCTTCGGCTCTGAAGGACGCCACATTTGAAGAAAGAAGTGAGTTCTACCGGAATGCTGTCTCTGTGAAGGAGTCCGTGACAAGTGCATTGCGAAACAAGAATTACCATAATCTGGCGGATAACCCCAATGTGACCGTCTATACGGGCATAGGTTCTTTTGTTTCCGCCGATGTGGTTGCTGTCCGCACGGCTACGGAAGAAATACGGTTGACATCAAAGCAGATCATTATCAATACGGGAGCGGAAACGGTGATTCCTCCTATTGAGGGAGTTGCGGGTAATCCGTTTGTCTATACCAGCACCTCGATTATGGAACTGGCCGACCTTCCCCGTCGTCTGGTCATTATCGGCGGCGGTTATATCGGTTTGGAGTTTGCGTCTATGTATGCTTCGTTCGGTTCGCAGGTGACGGTGCTCGAAAGTTATCCGGAACTGATAGCCCGTGAGGACCGCGATATTGCTGCAAGCGTAAAAGAGACATTGGAGAAGAAAGGTATTGTTTTCCGGATGAACGCCAAGGTGCAGTCGGTGAATCGTGTTGAAGATAAAGCAATCGTCACTTTCGCCGATTCGCAGACTAACGAGGTGTTTGTGCTTGAAGCCGACGCGGTGTTGCTGGCCACCGGACGGCGGCCTAACACGAAAGACTTGAATCTGGAAGTGGCCGGAGTAGAGGTGGATGTGCGTGGAGCTATCATTGTCGATGAATACCTGAAAACGACTAATCCGAATATACGCGCCGTAGGCGATGTGAAAGGCGGATTGCAATTTACTTATATCTCATTGGATGATTACCGGATTGTCCGTGAAGACTTATTCGGCGATAAAGAACGGCGGACGGGCGACCGTAATCCGGTCAGTTACTCTGTCTTTATCGACCCGCCATTGTCCCGTATCGGTCTGAATGAAGAGGAAGCCCGCTGGCAGAATCGGGATATTATTGTGAAGAAGTTACCCGTTATGGCAATACCGAGAGCCAAGACATTGGGAGAAACGGACGGCCTGTTGAAAGCTATCATTGATAAGAATACGGGAAAAATATTAGGCTGTGTATTGTTTGCCCCCGATTCCGGCGAGGTAATCAACACGGTTGCTGTCGCCATGAAGACAGGGCAGGATTATACTTTTCTGCGTGATTTCATCTTTACTCACCCCAGTATGAGTGAAGCATTAAATGATTTGTTCTCATAATAGCAAGAGGCTATCTAAAAGTCGGTAGTAACTCCATTCTCCTCCTTCGGGAAGGAGGAGTCCCCGTAGGGGGAGGTGGTAGGTGAATGCGTAAGTCGGTTATTATCAGCATTGTGTGTCCACCTACCACCCCGGCTTTCAGCCACCCCTCCTTCCCGAAGGAAGGGAATGGAGATACTACCGACTTGCTAAATTACCACCAAATTTGCAGAAGTACGCCTCTCCTTCCTTATTAGCCAATATATAATCTAACCACTTGTTTCCTGCGGCGCAACTTTAGTTTCAAAGGCAGGAAACCTTAGTTTCAAAGGTGAGAAACTTTAGTTTCTAACGCTTGAAACTAAAGTTTCAGAGCCTTGAAACCAATCGTTTCATGCCTTGAAGCACTTTGTTTCTCACCGGGAAACAGAAATTGCCCCTAGTTACCGCTTTCGTTTACAGTAGATTTTATCCAAATTAGCAGGTGATAGGTGATAGATGAGGTGATAGGTTGCAAACAACCTATCACCGTTCTGAAAGCATGATGAATAAAGGGATTGGCAAAGTAGGTGATAGGTTGAAAGAGGATTTTCGTTTTTTTATATGGAAGAGAGTAGTCGGATAATACAGAACTTCCTGTATTTATTCCTGTATTTCTGCTGCATTTCAAAAAAAGATATATCTTTGTCATACGCTTTCTGCTCATCAGCGTGATGAAATTGGCAGAAGGCGTTTTTATTTCCTAATGGAGTAAAAGTGTATTATCTCTCACTTCTGAAATCTAGCAGTTTCTATTTAGGAGAGAGATGATACAACAGATACTCCACGTGAATGGCTGTATATCAACATATCAGTTAGAGATGTGTTATATATAAATGCATGGCGTGGATGTCTGTTGTTATCATTATCTTCCTAAATTGGCGCAAACCGCCTGTCGTGCCTGTTGGTTCAAAAGATTCTGTATGAGAATTCGGAAATGAAATTAAACTATCAGAGAAGGCGCGGGAATAGGAGTGGATGAACAATAGCGACTTTGAGCGAACAAAAAACCGATAAATTGTGTTTATTTATTCTAATTATATATCTTTGTCCCGAATTATAAACACGTAAATTTATGAAAAAGATTTTTGGTGCTTTATTGATTGCTGTATGTATTGGTATGGCAATGCCTGCTCAGGCTCAAATACATTTTGGTGTAAAGGGAGGTTTGAACTTGTCAAAAGCGAGCTTCTCTAATGTGAAAGAAAACTTTAAGAAGGATAATTTTACCGGCTTCTTTATTGGCCCAATGGCTGAGTTTAATATTCCAATCGTAGGGTTGGGGGTAGATGCTGCGTTGCTTTTTGCCCAAAGAGGTATCAAGGTTTCTGATGCCGACGCGGATGTTACTGTGAAGCAGAACGGTATTGACATCCCGGTTAACTTGAAGTATAACATCGGCTTGGGTAGCCTGGCCGGTATTTATCTGGCTGCCGGTCCTGATTTTTATTTCGACTTTGAAAAGAAAACCGGAATCGACAAGAAGAAGGCGGAAGTAGGTATCAATGTAGGTGCCGGCCTGAAGTTGCTGAACCATTTGCAGGTGGGAGCTAATTATAATATCCCATTGGGCGACACTGCTGATATTGACGGCGGCGGTTCCTATAAAACCAAGACTTGGCAGGTATCTGTTGCTTATATTTTTTAGCGGATAATTTACTTTAACATAGTAGAACAAGAGGCTTTCGACTGTCGGAAGCCTCTTTTTTTATATCTTTGTGCCTGCAATGAAAAAGTATGTAGATGTCATATTACCGCTTCCGCTTCCAAAGAGCTTTACTTACTCTTTGCCGGACGAGTGTGCGGAAGAAGTGAAGATCGGTTGCCGCGTGGTAGTTCCTTTCGGACGGAAGAAGTTCTATACGGCTATCGTTCTTAATGTTCATTATTGTGCTCCGACGGAGTATGAGGTGAAGGACATATCTGCATTGCTGGATGCTTCTCCTATATTATTGCCTGTTCAATTCAAATTTTGGGAGTGGATAGCCGATTATTATCTCTGTACGCAAGGGGATGTTTATAAGGCGGCGCTGCCTTCGGGATTGAAACTCGAAAGCGAAACGATTGTAGAGTATAATCCCGATTTTGAAGCGGATGCACCATTGCCGGAACGTGAACAGCGCATTCTGGATTTGCTTGCCGTGGATGCACAGCAGTGTGTCACTAAGCTGGAGAAGGAGAGCGGGATAAAAAATATTCTGACTGTCATCAAGTCGCTGCTCGATAAAGAAGCGATTTTTGTAAAGGAGGAGTTGAGGCGTACTTATAAACCCAAGACGGAGGCGCGGGTGCGGCTTGCGGGTTCGGCGGATGAAAAACGGCTGCATATACTGTTTGATATCCTGTCGCGTGCCCCGAAGCAGTTGGCATTGTTGATGAAATATGTGGAATGTTCGGGGATTCTGGGAAATGAAGTCCCGAAAGAAGTCTCCAAGAAAGAACTGTTGCAACGCGCCAATGTGTCGCCTTCCATTCTGAACGGTCTGGTAGAGAAAAAGATATTTGAGATTTATCATCATGAGATCGGCCGGTTGAACCAGCAGGTGAAGGAGGTCGTCGAACTGAATACGTTGAATGAGTTTCAGCAACGGGCACACGATGAAATCGTACAGTCCTTCCGGGAAAAGAATGTCTGCCTGCTTCATGGGGTGACGTCCAGTGGTAAGACGGAAGTATATATTCATCTGATAGAAGAAACTATTCGTCAGGGAAAGCAAGTATTGTATTTGTTGCCTGAGATTGCCCTGACTACCCAGATTACAGAACGTCTGCAACGGGTTTTCGGCTCTCGGCTGGGCATTTATCACTCTAAGTTTCCCGACGCCGAACGGGTGGAGATATGGCGGAAACAGTTGGGAGAAAATGGCTATGATATTATTTTGGGAGTCCGTTCTTCCGTTTTCCTCCCTTTCCGGAACCTGGGACTGGTGATTGTGGACGAGGAACACGAGAATACTTATAAGCAGCAAGACCCTGCTCCCCGTTATCATGCACGTAGCGCAGCTATTGTACTGGCTGCCATGTATGGAGCTAAAACACTGTTGGGAACGGCTACTCCTTCTATCGAGACATGGCAGAACGCGACGGACGGAAAATACGGCTTTGTCCAACTGAAAGAACGCTATAAAGAGATTCAGTTGCCGGAGATTATCCCGGTAGATATCAAGGAACTGCACCGTAAGAAACGAATGGTCGGACAGTTCTCGCCTTTGCTGGTACAATATATGAAAGAAGCCCTGGAACAGAAGGAACAGGTGATTCTTTTCCAGAACCGTCGCGGCTTCGCTCCCATGATAGAATGCCGTACTTGCGGCTGGGTGCCGAAGTGCAAAAACTGTGATGTGAGCCTGACTTACCACAAAGGAATCAATCAACTGACCTGTCACTATTGCGGCTATACCTATCAACTTCCGAAGGCCTGTCCCGCTTGCGAAGGTACGGAACTGGTGAACCGCGGCTTTGGTACGGAAAAGATTGAGGACGACATCAAAATCCTTTTCCCCGAAGCAGCCGTGGCGCGTATGGATTTGGATACCACCCGCACCCGCTCTGCTTACGAAAAGATTATTGCAGACTTTGAACAGGGAAAGACCGATATTCTGATCGGTACGCAAATGGTGTCGAAGGGTTTGGACTTCGACCATGTAAGTATCGTCGGAATACTGAATGCCGATACGATGTTGAATTATCCCGATTTCCGTTCTTACGAACGTGCCTTCCAGCTAATGGCACAAGTAGCGGGACGCGCCGGGCGTAAGAATAAACGCGGACGTGTGATACTCCAGACCAAGAGTATCGACCACCCTATTATTCATCAGGTGATTGCCAATGACTATGAAGATATGGTAGGCGGGCAACTGGCGGAACGTCAGATGTTCCACTATCCTCCTTATTATCGCCTGGTATATGTTTATCTGAAAAATCATAATGAGTCGTTGCTGGATCAAATGGCGGTGGTAATGGCCGGCAAGTTGAGGGCAGTATTCGGCAACCGGGTGCTGGGACCGGATAAACCTCCTGTTGCCCGTATCCAGACACTGTTCATCAAAAAGATCGTTGTGAAGATAGAACAGAATGCCCCAATGGGGCGTGCCCGGGAACTGCTTTTGCGCATTCAACGGGAGATGATAGAGGATGAGCGTTATAAGTCCCTGATAGTCTACTATGATGTAGATCCTATGTGATAAAAGAAATTATTCCCCCTTATTAATAAACCTTGTATTAATTTAATTAACTAACCATGAAACGATTTACAATTTTTTCTCTGACTTGTTTCCTTAGCATGGGTTCTGTGTTTGCCCAGCAAGGAGTAACCCAGTGCGGCGTTCCGACAGGACAACCGAAGTTCCCTTTACAGGCTTATCAGGAATTGCCCGACCCTGCAGCACCTTCCGAAAAAGAATGGGCGGCAGTCACGGCACCGCAAGTGTCGTGGGGAACGATTGATGTCCGCTACGCGAAACATCAGCTTCCGGCTTTGAAGAAAACCACGAACACCTCTCTGAAAGGCTGGCGCGGCGAACGTGTGAATGCCCAAGCGGTCGTGTGGACAGGCACGGAGCTGAAGGACTTGAATTTCAGCTTTACCGATTTTAAGGATAAGAAGGGGAACTCTCTTTCGGGAGATGCGTTGACAGCCGGCTTTGTCCGCTACGTCATGACGGACGAACTGAACAAAGACGGAAGAGGTGCGTGCGGCTATCGGAAGTCGGTGGACTTTGACTCTCTATTGGTAGCCGATCCGATTGACTCGGAACTGAAAACGATGGCTTTGCCTGCTCGTACTGTTCAGCCTATCTGGGTACAATGCTGGATTCCCCAGTCTGCGGTTCCCGGAACTTATAAAGGACAGTTATTGGTTAACGACGGCTCGAATCTGTTACAGCGCCTCAATCTTGAGATTACGGTTTCTTCCCGCGTACTTCCCCAACCCTCGGAATGGGCTTTTCATCTGGATTTGTGGCAAAGCCCGTATGCCGTAGCCCGTTATTATCAGGTGCCTTTATGGAGCCAGGAACATCTGGACGCTATGCGCCCTCTGATGAAAATGCTGGCAAATGCCGGGCAGAAGATTATTACGGCTACTTTGACTCATAAACCCTGGAACGGGCAGACGGAAGATTATTTCGACACAATGGTGACTTGGATAAAACGTGCAGACGGTACGTGGACGTTTGACTATACCATTTTTGACCGTTGGGTGGAATTTATGATGAGTGTCGGCATTGACAAGCAGATAAACTGTTATTCAATGGTTCCCTGGAAACTGTCTTTCCAGTATTACGACCAGGCTACGAACTCGTTGAAATTTGTGAAGACCGCACCGGGCGAACAGGCTTATGAAGAAATGTGGGTGGCAATGCTTGCTTCTTTTGCAAAACACCTCAAAGAAAAAGGCTGGTTTGATATTTGTACGATTGCTATGGATGAGCGCCCAATGGACGTAATGCAGAAGACTCTGAAAGTGATTCGTAAGGCTGATCCGGATTTTAAAGTTTCACTGGCAGGAAATTATCATGCGGAAATTGAGCCGGATTTGTATGATTATTGCATTGTGATCGGTCAGAACTATCCCGAAGATGTACGTCTCCGCCGTAAAGCCGAGAATAAGCGCACTACCTATTATACTTGCTGCACGGAAGCACACCCCAATACGTTTACTTTCTCCGACCCGGCCGAAGCTGCCTGGATGAGTTTCTATTCTTCAAAGAAGCATCTGGACGGTTATCTGCGTTGGGCGTACAACAGTTGGCCGTTGGAGCCGTTGCTCGATTCCCGTTTCCGTACCTGGGCAGCCGGAGATACTTATCTGGTATACCCCGGAGCACGTAGCTGTATCCGTTTCGAACGTTTGATCGAAGGAGTACAGGCACATGAGAAAATAAATATTCTTCGTCAGGAATTTGAGAAGAACGGAAATAAAGCCGGACTGAAGAAGATTGAGAAAATGCTGGCTCCGTTCAACTTGGGGGATATGCCGGAGATCCCGGCAGCTGTCACCGTGAACCGGGCGAATCAGATTTTGAACTCATTCTAACCGGCGTAACACCGGAGCAAGGTTTCCTTGTGGCATATTGTCAAGTATTAAAAGTTTATTATGAAGAAAATATTATTTGTTTGCTTGGGAAATATCTGCCGTAGTTCTACGGCAGAGGGTGTAATGCTTCATTTAATAGAGGAGGCGGGACTGGAGAAAGAGTTTGTGATAGACTCCGCCGGAATCCTGTCTTACCATCAGGGAGAATTGCCGGACAGCCGGATGCGTGCCCACGCTGCCCGTCGGGGGTATCAACTGGTGCATCGTTCACGCCCGGTACGGACAGAGGACTTTTATAATTTTGATCTGATTATCGGTATGGATGACCGTAATATTGAGGACCTGAAAGATAAAGCTCCCTCTCCCGAAGAATGGAAGAAGATTCACCGCATGACGGAATATTGCAACCGTATCCCCGCAGATCATGTCCCCGACCCCTACTATGGTGGGGCCGAAGGTTTCGAGTATGTGCTGGATATTTTGGAAGATGCCTGTTCCGGCCTGCTTATTTCTTTAACTCAGGATAACTGATCCGGGTATGATAAGCAATCTTTAGTTTTTCTTTGAATACAGTTTTTATTGTGGCAATATCTTTGAAAGTAATAGGGCATTCCTTGAAGTAGCCCTCTGTAACCTGGGAGTCAATAATCTTGTCGACCAGGTTACTTATACTTTCTTCCGTATATTCAGGCAGACTGCGTGAAGCTGCTTCTACGGCATCCGCCATCATCAGGATGGCCTGTTCTTTAGTAAACGGGTTCGGACCGGGATAAGTGAATAATTCTTCGTTCGGCTCCTCGTCCGGATGTTCGTTTTTCCACGAGATATAGAAATATTTTGTTTTCCCCCGTCCATGATGCGTACTGATAAAGTCTTTGACGGCTTTAGGCAGATTGTGTTTGTCGGCTAGTTTTAATCCGTCCGTGACATGACTGATCACGACCTGTGCACTCTGTTCGTAGCTCAGGTTCTTGTGCGGATTGACCCCTCCCGACTGGTTCTCGGTGAAGAAAGCCGGATTCTCCATTTTTCCGATATCGTGGTACAAAGCTCCCGTACGTACGAGCTGGCTTTTCGCACCGACGCGGATAGCTGCTTCTGCCGCAAGATTGGCTACCTGCATGGAGTGCTGGAAAGTTCCCGGTACCGTCTCGGACATCTGGCGCAGTAAGTCATTATTGATATTCGATAGTTCCACCAAAGTGACATTGGAGGTAAATCCGAATGTTTTTTCCAACAGGAACAACAGCGGATAAGCGAATAATAGCAGAACTCCATTTATTATAAAATAGGTGTACATCCGCAAATTCAGTTTCGAGAAGTCATTGGAAAGCCCGTTCTCCGTCATTAACTCGAAGGCAAAGTAAATGGCGGCATAAGTCAATATGACTAATAGCGCCGTCCGGAAAAGCTGGGATCTTTGGGATAATTCCCTTAAACTGAATATCGCAACCAGTCCCGCCGCCAACTGGGTCAGGATAAATTCATGCGGGAAGCGTAGGGATATGGAGCATATTAATATCGTGATGACGTGTGTCAGGAAAGCGGTCCTTGAATCGAGGAACACACGAATAATGATCGGCAACATCGCATAGGGGATGATATACACATTGAATATATTGTGTGTGACCATGAAAGCCGTGACTATACTGTAAAATACAATCAAAGTGAACAGCAGCGACAAACTGCCCTTCCGTTGATAATAGTCTTTCCGGAATAAATCAAGATAAAGCATGAAACACAACATCAGCATACCCACAAACAGAATCTGCCCTCCGAGAATCAGGCGGCTTTGCCCCATTGACTCATTCCGCTTAATGGATTCTTTCCGCAGTGATTCCAGAATATTATAAGTTTCCGGGCTGATGATCTCTCCCCGGTCGATAATCTTTTGTCCGCTGACTACCAGCCCGTTCGCCCAGGAATAGTTGTTCAGCATTTCTTCTTTGGCAGTCTGGGTGCGTTGTTCGTCAAAAGTGAGGTTGGGAGTGATGTATTCGTTCAACGAACATTGTCTTAGAATATCCCGGTTGAAATGGGTAGAGTCAGCCGAAAGCAGGTATTCGTAAGCCTTCTTCACCGTGTAAATCTCCTCGGTGGGATGCGGGTTGGCTAGCTTGTCGTCTATAACCATGATAGACGAAGTGCTGTCTTTTTGCAGTTGCTGTATGTCTTCTGTCGATACAATCCCTGCCTGATAGATTTCTTTGAGCGTGCGTTCGATATACCGCAGGTAATCTATGGATGGAAGGATTCCTTTCAGGTTCGTATGATAGTTCTCCTTCAATTTGCTGATGGCGTCCTTTTCTATCTTCTTGTCGAGCTCGTAGTAAGGTTGGAAAAGAACTAACAGACTGTCTTGTTCGCGCTTCACCACCGCCTCGTCTTTATAGATAGGAAAATCGAAAGTAGCTATCAACTGCCCGTACTTCCAGGGTTTGTTTATATCAAACTGGTAGTTGAACTTCCCGTCGCGCGGTAAGAAATAAACAATCAGTGCCACAGTAGCCACAAATAGCAGTGATTTATATAGCAAATCTCTCCATGAGAAACTCTTTTTCTTCTTCAAATGTTCCATACGCATTGAAATTTTTGCGAAAAGTACAAAAAAAAACAATAGTGTGGAAAAAAAGGTTTAATTTTGCCACGATTTACCTATACTAACCCAAATTATGGCAGAAAGAAAAGTAAGAGTTCGTTTTGCTCCGAGTCCTACGGGAGCACTGCACATCGGTGGTGTGCGTACAGCTTTGTATAATTATCTATTTGCGCGTCAACACGACGGAGACCTGATATTTCGTATAGAAGATACTGACTCTCACCGGTTTGTTCCGGGAGCGGAAGAGTATATACTCGAATCTTTCAAGTGGTTGGGTATCCACTTTGACGAAGGTGTGAGTTTCGGTGGGGAACATGGCCCGTACCGTCAGTCGGAACGCCGCGAAATCTATAAGAAATATGTAGAGGTTTTGCTGGAGAATGGAAAAGCATACATCGCCTTTGATACCCCGGAGGAACTGGACGCCAAGCGTGCGGAAATTGCTAACTTCCAATATGACGCATCTACCCGAGGGATGATGCGCAATTCACTGATTATGCCGAAGGAAGAAGTGGATGCACTGATTGCGGAAGGCAAGCAATATGTAGTCCGTTTCAAGATTGAACCGAACGAAGATGTTCGTGTGAACGACTTGATCCGTGGTGAAGTGATTATCAACTCATCTATTCTGGATGATAAGGTTCTTTATAAATCGGCCGATGAACTGCCTACCTACCACCTTGCTAACATTGTGGACGATCATTTAATGGAGGTTTCCCATGTGATCCGTGGGGAAGAATGGTTGCCTTCCGCTCCGCTGCACGTACTGTTGTACCGTGCTTTCGGCTGGGAAGATACCATGCCGGAATTTGCTCACCTGCCTCTGCTCTTGAAGCCGGAAGGCAACGGCAAACTGAGCAAGCGTGACGGTGACCGTCTGGGATTCCCCGTATTCCCGTTGGAATGGCATGATCCGAAATCGGGAGAGGTTTCTTCCGGTTATCGTGAATCCGGTTATTTGCCTGAAGCTGTCATCAATTTCCTTGCTTTGCTTGGCTGGAATCCGGGTAACGATCAGGAAGTGATGTCAATGGACGAACTTATAAAGTTATTCGACTTGCACCGTTGCAGTAAGTCGGGTGCTAAATTTGATTATAAGAAAGGTATTTGGTTCAACCACCAGTATATCCAGCAGAAACCGAATGAAGAGATTGCCGAACTGTTTGTGCCTGTATTGAAAGAACACGGTGTGGAGGCTCCTTTCGAGAAGGTTGTTACTGTGGTCGGGATGATGAAAGACCGCGTAAGTTTCGTAAAGGAACTGTGGGAGACATGCAGCTTCTTCTTTGTGGCTCCTACCGAATATGATGAAAAGACAGTAAAGAAACGTTGGAAAGAAGATTCGGCTAAGTGTATGACGGAATTGGCGGAAGTAATTGCCGGCATTGAAGATTTTAGTATTGAAGGGCAGGAAAAGGTCGTAATGGACTGGATTGCGGAAAAAGGTTATCATACAGGTAATATCATGAATGCTTTCCGTCTGACTCTGGTAGGCGAAGGCAAAGGCCCGCACATGTTCGACATTTCCTGGGTATTGGGTAAGGAAGAGACTGTGGCTCGTATGAAACGGGCGGTAGAGGTTTTGAAGTAATCGACATACATAGTACTATGCTTTACAACCTGGCAATAGTCATTTATGACTTTTTCGTCCATTTGGCTGCTCCGTTTAGCCGCAAGCCCCGGAAGATGATGAAAGGGCATTGGGTGGTATATGAACTTCTACGCCAACAGGTGGAGAAAGGGGAGCAGTATATCTGGTTCCATGCCGCTTCGCTTGGTGAGTTCGAGCAGGGACGTCCCTTGATAGAAATGATTCGGGAAAAATATCCGAATTATAAGATATTGCTTACTTTTTTCTCTCCGTCCGGTTATGAAGTGCGCAAGCACTACCGGGGAGCGGATATTGTCTGCTATCTGCCGTTTGACAAACCGCGGAATGTGAAGAAGTTCCTGGATATCGCAAACCCTTGCATGGCATTCTTTATCAAGTACGAGTTTTGGAAAAATTATCTGGACGAACTGCATAAACGCCGTATCCCGGTGTATAGTGTGTCTTCTATTTTCCGCCGCGATCAGATCTTCTTTAAATGGTATGGAGGGACATATCGGAATGTGTTGAAGGATTTCGACCACCTGTTTGTGCAGAATGAGACTTCCAAACGTTATTTGTCAAAGATAGGTATTAACCGTGTGACGGTAGTGGGTGATACCCGTTTTGACCGGGTATTGCAGATTCGTGAGGAAGCCAAAGATCTTCCGTTAGTGAAACTGTTCAAAGGAGACAATACCTTTACTTTTGTGGCGGGAAGCTCTTGGGGACCGGATGAAGATTTATTCCTTGAGTATTTCAACAATCACCCGGAAATGAAGCTGATTATAGCTCCCCATGTAATTGATGAAAATCACCTGGTAGAGATTATCAGCAAACTGAAACGTCCTTACGTGCGTTATACCCGTGCCGACGAAAAGAATGTATTGAAAGCTGACTGTCTCATTATTGATTGTTTCGGATTGCTTTCTTCTATTTATCGTTATGGAGAAATAGCTTATATCGGGGGTGGTTTCGGGGTTGGTATTCACAACACTTTGGAGGCAGCCGTGTATGGTATTCCTGTGATTTTCGGACCTAAATACCAGAAATTTATGGAAGCTGTTCAATTGCTGGAAGCAAAAGGAGCCTATTCTATCAAAGATTATGATGAACTGAAAACTTTGCTGGATCGTTTCCGGACTGATGAGGTATTCTTGCGTGAAACCGGTACAAATGCGGGGTATTATGTGACAAGCAACGCCGGAGCTACGGAGAAGATTATGCACATGATTAATTTCTAATTATAAAAGTCCCCTAATTTTAGTTCTCTGTAATGGGTCAATCTAAAATAAGGGGACTTCTCTCTTCTTAAAGGGGATTGCATATTCCGAAATCCTGCCCTGAAAAACAATTCTCTTTTATTAGTATTTGTACGGACTTATATCTTATTGATTTCTTGTTCCAGTAAATCTTTTAATTCTTTGGCGGTAATGTGAGTAAATCGTTTCACTATATTCCCTTGCTTATCTATTAGCAGATACATCGGTAACCCTGTCATTTGAAAATGTGTCCAAAGATATTCCCATTGCTCTTTGTCCAGCCAGTAATGTTCGCCTGCGATATCTTCTATGAGTATTTCCCATGTCTTCTTTATCGAACTGGGGCCGGTGAGGTAAATGAAAGCTACTTTGTCTTCACTTATATCTTTCTTTAGCGGCTCATATTCTTTGATAATCTGCCGGCAACCGCCACACCAGGTAGCCCAGAAGTCGATAAACTGTACTTTGCCTTTATGACGTGCAATGAGTGCATCCAGCAGTTCTTCTTCTGCCACTTGCGGCGCTTCGCAGATGGTATATTTCTTTGTTGTAGCCTTCTTCCGGGGTTGCATCTGACGGTTCATGTCTTGAATGATTCCTATGAATATAGGATTTGTAATTTCCGAAGCCATGATTTCCTGCCGGGAGGTCAACGGTTGTAGGTTGTAAAGGCTGGAGCGCATATAGATTGCGCGTATGTAGTCAACCGGCAAACAGGTGCTGTCTTGCAGGATATGCCCCAGACGTTTTTTGGCTTCGGAAAATATTTTCCAGTTACAGTCGTCTCTCTCTTTAGTATATTTGCGGATGAGTGTCATCAAATCGTTTTGCTGCCGGAAGATTACTCCTGCTTTAAAAGCTGCTTCATATTGATGAATGAGTGTCTGCTCCTCTTTTGTGAGCGGTGCGTTTTCCAATAGATATTTTTCCATAGAGAGTGGGTCATAGTGTGTATCATATAAGAAGTTTGTGACTACATTACGGTAATTATAACAATAAAGTGCCAAAGGGTGATTGACAGGAAAATCTTTCAGGTAGTTGTGAAAATCATCAGGTAAATGTATATTGAGGAAAGCTGCAAAAGCTTGTTCTCGCGTAATGTTTTCTTTCTTCTGATAAGCTGTTTGCAGACAATAGTGGGTAGCTTGCAGGTTTTCCAGACAATCAAATGCGCATGAAAGATTGGCTAGTGTACGAGTGTCTTCGCTGAATTGCGACTGTGTGTTGTTGTGCGCTATGTACTGTTTGTATTGGTTGATGCAGCGTTCCTTGAACTCGTTGGCACTGATGCCTGCAATAGAATCCAATAAGTCGCCATCTCTATAAACAGGAGGTATCTTTGTTATCAGTTCCGGCTGACACCATTCATTGTTAATGGTAGCATACTGACCACTATATACAAATTGTTTTCCTGGCAGATTGCTTAAATTGATAGTTACATTGGTCTCTTTTTCGGGACTTAACAGAATGACTAAATCTGCATTTCCTATTATCATCCGTACTTGAGCACTATGGTAGAGAGGAATATTAATCGTGAAACTTCCATCTGCTTCAACAGTCGGATAAAGTGTCTCGGCTGTTCCCATTACGATATTGGGAGCACCGATCTTGAATATCAGATTGTCGTCTGGATTGTAATTGGCGATTGTCCCACTCAGGATGGCTTGTCCTTTTTTATACTCGGGGGTCGGTAATTGTGCCTGTGCTAGATTGAATAACAAAGACAGGCAAAGGAAGGTAAATAGTCTGCTCATAGTAGTTCTTTTATTGTATGGATTATTTCTTTATCGGTATTCTCTTTACTATAACTTCTGATTCCTTCTTGATCTACAATGAAAAAGTAAGGTGTGGCATCGCTTGTCTGATATTGTTTGATTACTTCATTGGCTGCGTTTAGAATAGTATCATTTAACTTCTTCCGGTTTGCGTAATTTCGAATAGAAGATACTTGGCGGCTCCAAGATTCTATTGCGATAAGCTCAAACTCTTTGCTACTGAATAATGTGGTGGAATCATCAGGTTGCCGGCTTTCGTCAGTGACGTAATATGTCGCAGATTCAATCTTTTCTAACTTGGTAAGTACTTTCTTTAAAAACGTTCTTTCCATGATTTGGGTATTGGCAGCTATTGTTGCTGTCAGTAAGAGAATTGTAAGTAGTAGTCTTATTGTCATAATAGGTGAATGTTTGTTGATTCACTGCCTCGATTTAATCTTTTACAAATCTACGGATATTTCGTAATATTTCAATTCTCAGAGGGTTAAATAAGATGAATATGGACTTTGGAAGTCAATGATGATTGATTCGGGTAATACAAGAAAAACTCCTTCTTACTCTTATGTTTTAAGTGTAAGAAGGAGCGAAGCTTTGTTTCCGATTTTACTAAAAAATCATTCTTTATACCATTGCGAATACATCAGATAATTGTGAGCAATCTTCTGGTTTAATTCTTTGGCTTGTTCCGGATCTACCTTCTTTATAAATTTGGCAGGTACTCCACCCCAAATACTTCCAGGCTCGATTACTGTATTACTTAGGACTAAAGAACCGGCAGCTACAATTGCTCCTTCACCGACTATAGCATGGTCTAGTATGGTCGATCCCATTCCGACTAAAGCATAATCTTTGATAGTCGCTCCGTGTATGGTTACGTTATGTCCCACGGAAACATGGTCGCCGATTTCGATAACTGATTTTTGATATAATGTATGCAAAACACTTCCATCTTGGATGTTAACTCCATTGCCTATACGTATAGAATTGACGTCACCGCGCAATACGGTGCTAAACCATATACTGCAATCATTTCCTATTTTTACATCTCCTATAATAGTTGCGTTGTCTGCGAGGAAGCAGTTTTCTCCGATTTCGGGAGTAAAGCCGCGTACAGATTTTATTAAAGCCATAAAGTATTTGTTCCTAATAAAATTTTTAATTTAATGCTGCCCTATGTTGTATGACATCCGGGTGTTAAGCAAGGTTGGCTTAAATAGAAGCAGTCGCTTCCTGTAACCAAACTTTTTCTTCTTCGTTAAGATTCGGTGACAGCTTTTCGTAGACAATCTGATGATAATTGTTTAACCATTCAATTTCTTCATTTGTCAGCATTTCTTTGACTATTCCCTTTTTACAAATAGGACATAAAGTAATCGTCTCAAACTTGAGATAATCTCCGAACATACCTTCTTTGTCTTTGCAGACAAGCGTCAGGTTCTCGGTGCGGATGCCATGACTGCCGGCTTTATAAACTCCCGGTTCGTTGGAAGTAACCATGCCGGGTTGTAATACGACAGGGTTCTCGTTCATGCGGATACTTTGCGGTCCTTCATGCACGCTGAGGAAATGCCCGACACCATGGCCTGTACCATGAAGGAAGTTCATTCCATATTTCCAGATCGGCATACGGGCGAGAACATCAAGTTGGGCGCCCCGGGTTCCGACTGGGAACTTAGCCATAGCCAATGCAATATGCCCCTTTAATATCAAAGTATAATCCGTTTTTTCTTCTTCAGTTAGTTCACCTAATGCGATCGTGCGGGTAATGTCGGTAGTCCCGTCCAGATATTGGGCTCCCGAATCTAAAAGAAGAAAACCTTTGGGTTGAAGAGGAACGTCACTTTCCGGAGTTGCGGAGTAATGCACAATAGCTCCGTGTTCCTTATATCCGGCAATAGTGTCGAAACTCTCTCCCATATAAAGAGGCTGGGCTGCTCTGAATTCATGTAATTTCCTGTCTACGCTTAGTTCTGTCTCTTTGCCGGAAGGCACTGCTTCTTCCAACCATTTGAGGAATTTGACGAGCGCAACGCCATCCCGCTGCATAGCTGCATGAATACCTGCAATTTCTTGTTCGTTTCGAATAGCCTTTAATAGAGCTACAGGAGATTCACCACGTATAATGTTGCATTCCGGATTAATTGCAGAATATATGGCAAAGTTTGTTTTCTTGGGATCAATAAGGATATTTCTGCCTGTAAAAGTATTCAAGTAAGTTTCTACTTCATCGTAGTTTTTCAACTTGACATGCTGTTCTTTTAAATACTCGTTCACTTCTTTTGTAACCTTTTCCGGTGAGATGAAGTAAATCACGTCATCTTGCGTGATTAACAGATAGCTGACTACTACCGGATTACAATGCACGTCGTTCCCTCTCAAATTGAGAGTCCATGCTATTTCGTCCAGGGCAGATAAGAATAAGGCATACGCTCCTTTCTTTGTTAATTCGGCACGAATAGCGGCAACTTTTTCTTCACAACTTTTGCCGGCATATTCAATATCATAGACGAAGGCCGGAGAATTAGGTATAGAAGGCCGGTCTTTCCAAATCCTTTTCAGCGGATCACCGAATAAGTCAACCTGCAAACTGTATGCTGCAAGTTCTTCTTTCATTTGCTCAACTTGTTGTACGGAGAACATCTTGCCATCGATACTTACCGATTCACCGGGCTTTAACTTCTGGCTGAGATATTTTGTAATACTGGGAGTTTCCGGTAGCATTTCCTTATATAAAGTAATACCGCTACCCTCCAATTCTTTGGCGGCTTGTAGAAAATAACGGGAATCGGTCCATAGTCCGGCTTCGTTCATTAAGACGACAACGGTTCCTGCCGAACCCGTGAAACCGGAAATCCATTCACGTGACATCCAGTGCGGAGCTACGTACTCGCTCAAATGCGGATCGGTGCTGGGGATGATAAACGCTTTAATGTAATTGGGGGGGAATGTCATTCGTAATGCATGCATTCGTTCTTTTATACTCTGTCTCATACCATTTTATATTATTAATAGACATATAACAGATTCAAAGGTAGTAACTTTTTACGGTTAATGAGTTGTTTATGAATAGTTTTTGAGAAATATTTGCCGAAAGTTTTGTGAATAAAGAAAGTATGTGTAATTTTGCGGCGCAATTTGA
>ERZ772854.435-NODE-435-length-50019-cov-11.714835_pt1 | contig 50019 bp, 29 predicted proteins | sample MGYA00580844_ERZ772854 | MGnify/ENA primary metagenome ERZ772854 (study PRJEB29015, sample SAMEA2737727) | human gut metagenome | biome: human gut; feature: human-associated habitat; material: faeces | place: China | collected 2012 ...
AGCCGCCTTCGGCGGTTGCGCTCCGACACGCGCCTGCGGGCGCAGCCCCGAGGGGGAAGCCTTTCCCTGCAAAAAACCGCCCTGCACGTTTTTTCGTGCGGGGCGGTTCTTTTTTACTTCTCTTTGCTCAGCAAGATCCGGTCATTGTCCAGCGCGTGGCCGACGTTCTCTGCGAAGCGGTCCAGCAGGCCGTCCACGGTGGTGTGGGCGCGCTCCTCGCCGCTGATGTCCAGCACAATATGGCCGTGGTCCATCATCAGCGTGCGGTTGCCCAGGGTCAGCGCGTCGTGCATGTTGTGGGTGATCATCAGGCAGGTCAGGTGGTTTTCGGCCACGATTTTTTTTGTCAGCTCCAGCACCTTGTCCGCCGTGCCGGGGTCCAGCGCCGCCGTGTGCTCGTCAAGCAGCAGCAGCTTCGGCGTGACGAGGGTTGCCATCAGCAGGGTCAGCGCCTGGCGCTGGCCACCGGACAGCAGACCCACGGGCTGCTTCATGCGGTCCTCTAGCCCCAGACCCAGCGCGGAGAGCTTTTCGGCAAACAGCTCCCGGTCCTTTTTGCTGATGCGGGAGAACGCCGAGGTGTGCCCCGACGCGCGCAGGAAGGCCAGCGCCAGATTTTCCTCAATCGTCATGTGCGGGGCCGTGCCGCGCAGCGGGTCCTGGAACATGCGGCCAATCGCCTTGGAGCGCTTGAAGTCCGGCAGAAAGGTGATGTCCATGCCATCCAGCGTGATCGTGCCGGTGTCGGCGATGAACTCGCCCGCAATGGCGTTGAACAGCGTGGACTTGCCCGCGCCGTTGGAGCCGACAATCGTCGCAAAGTCGCCGTCGTCCAGATGCAGGTTCACGTTTTCGAGGGCGACCTTCTCATTGACAGTGCCCGGATTGAACGTTTTGCTGATGTTTTTCAGATCAAGCATGGCGGGCACCTCCCTTCTGGGCGTTGGCGCGGCGGCGGCGGAAATCAGCCTTGGCCTTGAGGGCCGGAGCTGCAATGGCCAGTGCGACGATGACGGCGGAGATCAGCTTCAGGCACTCCGACGGGACGTTGGCACGCAGAGCCAGCGCAATAATGAAGCGGTAGATGACGCTGCCCGCGACGGCGGCCACAGCCTTGACCCACATGCCGCCGCGGCCAAAGAGCGTCTCGCCGATGATGAGCGAGGCCAGGCCGATGACGACCATGCCGGTGCCGAGGTTGATGTCCGCCGAGCGCTGGTACTGGGCCAGCACCGCGCCGGACAGCGCGGTCATGGCGTTGGCGATGCAGAGGCCCACCGTGATGGTGAAGGCGGTGTTGATGGACGACGCACGGACCATGTCCGGGTTGTCGCCGGTAGCGCGGACGGACAGGCCCATCCGGGTGCCGAGGAACGCGATGAGCAGCGCGCAGACCACAACGGTGACAAGCGCCGCCACGATGAGCTTATAGGGTGCGCTCTCGCCAAAAACGCCCTGTGCCGCGGTAAAGACCGTTTTGGTTTTCAGCATGGGCACGTTGGAGGAGAAGCCCATGACCGCAAGGTTGACCGTGTACAGCCCCGTGTTGGTGATGATGCCCGCCAGAATCGACGGCACAGCGAGCTTTGTCTGCAAAAACGCGGTGATAAAGCCCGCCGCCGCACCGGCCAGCATGGCCAGCGGCAGCCCCAGGAACGGGTGGCCCGCCACGGCGGCGGTGGCCGACACGGCGCAGCCCAGCGTGAACGCACCGTCGGTGGTCATATCGGCGATGTTCAGCACGCGGAAGCTCAAAAACAGCGCCATAGCGACCAGCGCGTAGATAAAGCCCAGCTCCAGTGCATTCAGCACGGTGGCAACGGTAAACATAGGGTGACTTCCTCTCTGATTAAACTTGTCCCCCTCTGCGAGGGGGATGTCCGCAGGACAGGGGGAGAGAACCTTGCCACTGCCCGAAATATTTCGGGTGATGGCCAGGCTCTCTCCCCCACCGCCTGCGGGCGGAGCCCCCTCCCAGAGGGGGCCGGGATTTTTTTATTCCGCCGTGGTGATCTCGACGACCTGGCCGGCCAGATCGTTGAAGGCGCTGTAGTCGATGCCCAAGGCGGCGGCGGTCTCGGTGTTGACGGTGATGATGCCGCCGTCCATGACGTGGTACGCGGGGACAACGCCGGTCTCGAGGATGTCGAGCGCCATGTCGGCGGTGTAGGTGCCCAGCTCGGTGTAGTTGACGCCGCAGGTTGCAAACGCACCTGCCGTGACGAAGCTGTCCGCGCCGGTGTAGAACGGGATGCCGCCCTTGGTCAGCGTCTCGGAGACAGCGGCGGCAGCGGCCATGACCACGTTGTCCGTCGGGGTAAAGACGGCATCGACCTGGCCGACCATGCCGGACGCGGCGGTCATGATCTCGTCGTTGGTGTTGCCGGTCTTTTCGACGTAGGCAATGCCCTTGGCATCCAGATACGCCTTGGCCTCGGCAATCGGGGTCGTGGAGTTGGCCTCGGAGTTGGAGTAGAGCAGGCCGACGGTCTGGATGTCGGGCTGAACGGCGAACATCATATCCATGATGGACTGGGTGTTCAGTGCGTCGGACGTGCCGGTGACATAGTCAATGTCGGTCAGGTCTGCGGCGGCGGGGTCGGAGATGGCCGCGTAGATGACCGGGGTCTTGGTGGACTCGGCGGCGGTGGTCATGCACTGGGCGGCCAGCGTCGCAATGGGAATGATGGCGTCATAGCCGTCGGCGACGACTTCTGTGCCGATCTGGTTCAGCGTTGTGGCGTCGTTCTGGCCGTTGAAGTCCTTGTACTCGATCGTGATGCCCTTCTCGGCGGCCTTGGCGTCCAGCTCTTTCTCAATAGCCACGCGGATCTCATCGAGGCTGGCGTGGTCGAGCTGCTGGACAATGGCGACCTTGTAGCTGTCAGCGGCGGCGGTGTCCGCGGTGCTCTCGGCAGCGGACGCGGTGGTCTCGGCGGAAGATGCGGCAGTGTTGGCGGTATCGGCGGTGAAGCCGCAGGCGGCCAGGCTGGTCATCATGGCGGCGGCGGACAGAACAGCAACAAACTTTTTCATGGTAAATTCTCCTTAGGCAACACCGCACAATTCCCGCCTGACGGCTTAAGCACCGCTCCGGCGGCTGCGGCACGGCATCTGCGTTGCCAAAATGCTCGATAAGACATCCAGTATTATCTGCGCTTTTGGCTTAGCATCTGCCGCACCTCGCTCGCCGTATCGGCACTTAGAATTATGCGGTGTTGCCCTTAATTTGTAAATTGTAGTGAATGTCAGGTTTGTAGGGGCGGTCATTGCCCCTCTAGTGCCCGGTGCGTTCCCGGGCCATCCAGTTTTACAAATTCAGGCTTGCCATCGCTCTTTCATCAGGTTCATGTTCCCTCTCCCCCATTGCCAAAAACAAAACTGCCCTTGCACAGAACTTCTCCTGTGCAAGGGCAGATAAAACAAATCTGTGGTGCCACCTTGCTTGCCGTGCTTACGATACAATCACGGCCACTCTGTAGGGAACCAACATTCCCCTGCTCTGTAACGGGAGCTGCCCGTCAGCGGATACTGCGGGCCATGCCCGTTTCCCCGTGCCCTCCGCGAACCATTATGCAGACCCGCTCTGTATCCCCTTCCCAGCATCGGGGACTCTCTGTAACTGCGCTGTGTGCTTTACTTTCGCTTCATTGGTTTAAAGCATTTATACCACACACAGGCGTGTTTGTCAACACCCAATTTCAAATTTTATTCGGATTCTGCGGATTCCGGCGACGCCATGTTGTTTTTATCCAGCACAAACAGTTTTTGCACCTGTTCGGCCACGGGGGTGTCGGTGTCCTTCAGCAGGCAGTTCTCCGTCAGGTAGGGGCTGTCCTCGCCGTCCAGCGCCAGCAGCATATCTTTTCCGCGCAGGGCGTCGCTGCCTAAGGCTTCGGTCAGGCTGTCAGCGTCCCAGGCGGTCTCGGTATCGTCGGGCGTGAAGCTGCCGGCGTTGCTCCAGGTGCCGTAGACTGCGCCAATGGCGCAGACGCGCTGCGGGTCCTCGTCCTCGCCGTATTTCTGCTTATCCAGCTGCGCCTGCAGCTCGGACGCCATGCTGCCCTCGGTCATCAGGGCGCTGGCCTCGTCGGTAAAGATCAGGATGCCGTCCTTCTTATAGGTTTTCAGCAGCTGCTTCGCGTCGTAGGTCGGCAGCTCACTGTCGTCCGCGACGTTCAGCGTGCCCTGCATGGCGTAGTACAGGCGGGACACGGCGGCGTAACTGCTGCCGAAGAACCGCTCCATCTGGCGCGGATATTTGGCCATCGCCGTCTTGAACCAGTAGACGGCATTGCTGGTCGTGCCGCTGCGCATGACCTGCACAGCCTCGGCGATCTCTGTCTCGGGCGTGTTGTAGCTCGCATTGGCCAGCACGGTCAGCGCTTTGCCCACTGTCGCACTGCGGGCATCTGCCCCCAGACCCGCGGCGTGGAAAACACCGGGGTAGCGCGTGCGGACGTGCTCCCACAGGGTGCGGGCGCTGTCGCGCCGGTCGGCGGGCAGCACGGACAGGTAGCTGTCCAGGCTCCCGGTATTGCCGGTCTGCAGATAGTTGTCCAGCAGCACGCCCGCGGCGGTGCCGTCCGGCACGGCCACGACCCGCACGCCCGCGCTGTACAGCTTGTCGATCAGCGCACCGCGCAGCTCATCGCCGCGCAGGTTGTCGGTGTCGGCTACAAAGACGCGGTACTCGTCGCTGCCGAAGTCCGACGCATCGAGCGCGTAAGTCATATCAATGCGGTGCAGATACTTACTATTGTACTCCTCCACGGGGTTGGTCACGTCGGCGCTCTCGCGGGTCGCAATGACCAGCTCGCCCGCGGCCTCGGCGGCGGCGGTCTCCGGCGTGGCGGCAATGACCTCCTCGGCGGTCTTATCATTGTACAAAAAGTCCTGCAATGCCTTAATATTCACGACCCAGTCGGGGTCGTACATCAGGCGGTCATCCATGCCCGTGCGGATGCCGTAGGTGCCCTGCAGCGGCATGGACATCTGCTGCACATCGCAGCCCAAAAAGCCCGGCAGCTGCACGAGCAGCGCGGCGATCTCGGACTTGGTAAAGTTCGTCTGGATCAGCGGCAGAATGGTGTTGAGCAGGTTGTCCAGCTCCATGACGCTGGCGTTCTGCACCTGATCCAGCACGGCCTTAATGACGGTGCGCTGGCGCTCGACGCGCTTCCAGTCGTTGTCGATCTTGCGCAGACGGGCGTATTGCAGCGCCGTGTAGCCGTCAAAGTGGTTGGGGCCCGGGTCAACGTGGTTGACGATCAGCATCGAGTTGGAGGGAACCTCCCAGTTCAGGGCCTTGGCCTCCATCTCGGTAATATCAAGGTCTACGCCGCCGACGGCGTCCACGATCTGGACGAAGGAGTTGAAGTTGACGCGGACGTAGTGGTCTACCTGCACGTTGAAGCAGTCCTCGATGGTTTTCATTGTCAGTTTTGCGCCGCCGTAGCGGAAAGTGTGGGTGATCCAGTCGCACTGGCCCTCATAGCCGTCCAGCAGGATCGGCACGCCGGTGCCGCGCTCGATGGAGACCAGCCGGATGACGTGATCCTTGATGTCGAGCGAGACCAGGATCATGCTGTCGGCGCGCGCGTCGTCGCTGAACTCGGTGGTGTCCTCCGTGCCGTCGAGCTGGTTCAGGTGGGTGAAGGCATCGGCGTCGTTGACGGCCTCGGTGCGCTCGTCGGTGCCGATGAGCAGGATGTTCAGCACGTTGTCGTCAGAGAACGGGCTGCCCTCGGGCATTGTCATCTCGCTTTCGGTGTGGGTCAGGCCGGTTCCGTCCAGGTCCTGGTCCTCGTCCGCGCCGATCTCACCCATCTCGCTGACGCTGCCGTCATCATAGCGCAGCAGGTCGAGCTTGCCGTTGACGTAAAGGGCCGCCATCACAGCCAGCACGGCCAGAATGCCGACAACAATGACTGCGATTTTGCCGCCCTTGGGCAGGCGCCGCCACGGGTTCCTTTTTGGCGCTCCATCGGTTGTTTTTTCAGTTTTCGTTTTCAGTTCGTTCATCTTTTTACTTTCCCCTGTTGTTGCCTTACCTATAATCCTGTTGTGTAGGGGGCAATGGCCGCCCCTACCTATATTCAGCGTATCGAAAACCCTCCCTCTGCGAGGGGGCCAAGGGGTGAGCACACCTTTTTCGACAGGCTGATATATTACGTGCGTTTTAAACGTTTGGCGATTTGCCGCACATCACAGCAATAATACAAAAACGCCAGCCCTGCAAAAACGGTCAGTCCCAGTGCACGCCAGGTGAACCAGCCGTGCTGGATGCTGTGGGTGCGCAGGACGATGAACCACGCCGGGGTCATCAGCGCGCAGAGCCCCAGCGGCAGTGCGCGCGCGAGCTGCTGCCTGTCCCGGATGCTGGCTGCAAACAGCGCCAGAAGCAGAACGACAGCCAGCACCAGCGGCCAGAACAGGTGTTTGGCCGCCAGCGTCGTGTATACAAAACGTAAAATATTCCACCAGGTCAATTCCATGCCGTGCCAGCTGTCGGCGGCAGTGCGCACGCCCACCTGATGCAGCGCGTCGGCAATGACGTTCTGCCCGGTGACAAGCCCGGCCAGCACCCATTTGGATGCCCAGCAGAGCAGGTAGCCGACGCCCCACGTCAGGCTGCCGCCCACAACGATGCCGCACTGCCTTGTGCCGGCCCGCAGGCGCTGCTGCGGCTCAAGCAGCCAGCAGACAAGCGGCAGACCAAGGGTCAGGACCGGCGTGACGAGCAAGTCGCAGAATGACGTCACAACGCCAAGAGCCAGCAGTGCCAGGCAGACATCATCGCTGCGGCGGGGCTTGGCCAGCACCCAGACGCAGCCCGCGTAGGCAACGGCAAAGCAGGTGAAAAACTGTACCTGATGCGGTGCCCAGAACGCCGTGACCAGCAGCTGACTGACCGCGAACCACACCGCGGCCCGCAGCCCGCAGCGGCGGCGCAGCAGCACCTCCACCGCGGCAAACAGCGCCGCCAGCACCAGATACTGCACCACGCGCACGCCGGTGATGTCGGTGACCAGCAGCAGCGGGCGCAGCCAGATCAGGTAGCCGTGCCAGTACCGCGCGTAGGAGAACGGCACAAGCGCGGGCGCGTCGGTGCGCTGTGCGCCCGTGGCCCAGTCCCTTTCTATGTACCATTGCAGGTCGTCGGCCAGCGTCTCAAAGTTATCGACGTTGTAGGCCGTATTCGTCATCATGGCGGTCAGCGGCGGGGCCTCGTCGGCGGACGCGGCCTCGGTCAGCATGATCGTGTCGGTGTAGTTGTCCATCTGGAACAGCTTGAAGTTCAGATATTCCGGGTACAGCCCCTCACCGGCGATTTTCACCGCTGAGTCGTAGACATGGTCCCGCACCGGCTCCCCGGGCAGGGCGTAGGCCGCCAGCAGCAGCACGAAAAGCGCCGCCAGCGTCACGACGAACGCCGCCAGCGCCCGCAGGGCAAAGGGTGGTTTTTGGTTTTTTGGTTTTGCCATGCGGCACCCCTTTCACACAAAAATACAGTTTAATTATAAAACAAAACTCCCGCCGTTGCAACGGTGGGAGTGTGAAAAAAGGTTGAACAAATGTTGGGACGTCCTTGCCTCCCTCTGCGAGGGAGGTGGCCAAGGGAATGTTCCCTACACCATATCCGTCTGCCTGGACACCGACAGCACGATGCCCATCTCCCCCAGCAGCATCAATAAGCTAGTGCCGCCCGACGAGAAAAACGGCAGGCTGATGCCGGTGTTCGGGATCGTGTTCGTCACAACGGCCATGTTCAGAATCGCCTGCAGCGTGACCTGCACAACGAACCCGACGACGAGCAGTGCGCCGAACTTATCCCGCGCGCGCACCGCAATCGACATGCCGCGCAAGAGCAGCAGCAAAAACAACGCCACGACCAGCGCCGCCCCGATAAAACCAAGCTCCTCACACAAAATCGAAAAAATAAAGTCGTTCTGCGGCTCCGGCACGTACAGATATTTCTGTCGGCTGTTGCCCAGCCCCAGCCCGGCCAGCCCGCCCGACGCGATGGCGTAGAGGCTCTGGATCGTCTGGTGACCTTCGCCCAGCGGGTCGGCAAATGGGTCGCGCCACGACGCGAGCCGGTCCGTGGCGTAGGGTACCAGCTCCGGCAGCGCAATGACCGCCGCCGCAATGGCCGCCGCGCCCAGCCCCCCGGCCAGCCCGAACCAGTGCAGCCCCGTGCCGCCCACAAACATCAGCACCGCGCCGATGGACAGGATCAGCAGCGTGCCGGACAGGTGCGGCTCCAGCAGCATGAGCACCGTGACGACCCCCAGAATCAACGCGAACGGCACAACGCCTGTGGAAAACGACTTCATCCTGTCGTGATTCAGTGAGATGATATGCGAGAACACCAGCACAATCGAGAATTTTGCGATTTCACTGGGCTGCAGCGTGCCCAGCCCCGGCAGCACGATCCACCGCTTGCAGCCGTTGTACTCCGGCATGAAAAGCACGATGGCAAGCAAAAGCAGCGAGATCCCCAGCATCGGCCAGGCCAGCCTGTGCCAGACGTGGTAGTCCACCAGGCTGGCCGTGTACATAGCCAGCACGCCCAGCGCCGCAAACAACAGCTGCGGGCGGATGTAGGTGTAGGCGTCGCCGCGGCGGTAGAGCGCCACCGCGTACCCCGCGGAGAACAGCATGATGAGCCCGTAGCTCAACAACAGCAGCAAGATCAGCAGAAACGGTATGTCGAACGTCGGCAGCGATGCCGCCCGCGCCCGAATCCTTTGTACAAGTGCAGCCATAACAAAGCCCCCTGCGCAGAGTGTACGCAGGGGGCGGCGGGTTTATGCTTTTGTCAGCGGTTCAAATCAAGGCTCAGCATCGTGTAGCCGTTGGCGCCGCTCTGGATGCTCTGGGCGCTGGCCTCATAGCAGGCCTGCAGGACCTCCATGTTGGGCTGGGGCGCGTCCGGGTCGGTGATGGTCCCGGTGGCAAGGGCCTCGTAATAATTCTCAATAATCTGGGCACAGATGCGGCGGCGATCCCGCAGCGGTGTCAGCAGGTTGGCCATCCACTGCTGGTACATGCCGTGGTAGTCGCTGCCGTGGTCAGCAAACAGAAAGTAATATTCCTGCTCGACCTCCATGGGCGACGCCTGGCGGCAGTAGAAATCTCCCAGTACCGTGCGCTTTTTATCGGTGGAGTATTGCAGGATGTCCGACAGTCCATTGGGGAAAAGCTCTGGGTGCCGAATCCATTTGGAGTACGGCTCCACCTGCACTTTTAGTGCATCAAAGACGGCCAGAAAATCCTCAAGCGCGATCTTCATCTCGCCTTTTTCCCATTTCTGGATCGTGCGCTTATCCCGGCCCAGACGGTCTGCCAGTTCCCGCTGTGAAACACCCGCTGCCTCCCTCGCAGCGGTCATTGCTTCTGCCACACGGTATCGATATGCGGACATAACATCTTCTCTCCCCTCAAAACGCGATTCACCGCCGGAAAAACAGCAAAGCGGCGGTGCAAAATGCGCCGCCAAAATTCCCGGCACTGGTTGTGTACTTTGCACACCGAGGTATGCTATATTGTGAAGAGCGGCATCTATAAGTACACTAGCACTACCACAATTTTACTCCGGTTACCATTTTTTGTCAATATATTTTGTTATGTAGCATAGCAGGAGTGGGTGAAAATCGTGTATATCTATCGCGTTGTCTGTCAAAAGCTCTCCGCGCCCGAGCTCGGGCCCTACATTACCTACGGCATTCTGGCCGCGCGGGACCTCCGCGGCTGCCAGCAGGTCGTGCAGTTTATCTCCGACGTATCGTTGGATCGCGCCCTCGTCGAGGCCCTCGCACGCCGCTGCACCGCCGCCCAGCTCGAGCCCTGCCACCTGCTGGACGTGGTCGAGGATGCCATCAGCGGGTAAAGCCTTCCGCCTCCAAAGGCTCCGCCCAGGGGCGAGGTGCGCCCTTTTGTCGAATGTCCTATAGTGCAAGGGACACCTCTCGCATGCTGTTCCCGGCAAGCGCAGTCCTTGCCCGGGTGTGTTTGCCATGCGCCTTTTTATGCGGCCACCGCAACTTGCTTGTCAGCTCCTGCTCATACTCCGGCGTGTCAAAAAATCACATTCGTGGCCTATTGAATATCTAGGGGCGACCATTGGTCACCCGCCAACTTGGCGCAGCAACGCCTTTTTCGGGTAAGTTTTTTCACAGGCAAACGGGCACGGGCGAGCAATGCTCGCCCCTACAAGAGTTTTTTGACAGTCTGCATACTCAGGGAAGATATAAGGCAATACCGCATAAGCTGACCTCTGCCCTTTTCGGCTCCGGATAAGGATAAAACCGCAAGCACACACACGACCAAATTCACGGACATTCCCGTTGAATTTGTGTTGTGTGTGCGCTTTTTTGTGGCGATTTTTGCGCAACAGTCGCGCAAAAACATCAGTAAAATTTTAACAAGTGCTTGGCGGTGTGTATAATAGTTGCCGAAAGCGCTTGTCATTGTGACGAATTCGACAAGTCGAAATTTTGCAATCTGCCAAAAATCACTTGCTTGAATGTAGTCGTATTGAAATTTTCATCCCAAAGTATTATACTGCTTTTTATAAAAAGGCACACAAAAACATACCGTGTCTTACTTTTCCCGACGTAAGCGCAAATGTTTGCACATCGGATCGTATTCTCAAAAAAGACTGTAAATACAGCTCAGCTTGTGGAAAAAGTCCGTTTCCGGGCCAGACGTGCGCAGCGCATAAAAGCGCGCCGAATGGCGCGCGTTCCCCCGATATATCGTGAGAACACACATGTATAGAAAAGGAGTCGAAGCAGATGACGAAGGCATTTTCTATCCTGCACCGTGCGGCGGCACTGCTTGTCGCCCTGTGCCTGCTGGTTGGTATGGCTCTGCCGGTTTATGCAGCTGAGGATGGGGCTTTATTTTTTGACGCAGGTTCGGAAACGATTCCGACAACCCCTGCCGCAAACACGTCAAGCGAGGGTGTAGAACCTGCGCAAGAGCCTATTGTATCCGACTTGGAAACGATTCCGGGTGAAGGAGATACCCCGCCCACTGCGAACGAGCCGGGAACAGAAGCGGGAAACACGGTAAACAATACAGCAGCGGTTCCGAACAATGACGGCAAAACCCAGGAAGCGGCAGAAAATCAGACTCCCGCCGCCGCTACGGACACCGCCCCTGCCGACCCAGCCTTGACGAACAAAACCCCTGCGGACACTCCCGAGACGGCTGCCGCGCCAAACCATGCCATCAACGCAGAGAAAACCACGGCGGCAAAAACCAACACAGAGCAAGATGTTCTTTTTGCTGACGGGGACAACACCAACGAAGAAGATACTATGTTTGCGGATGATTTGCCTGACAACGATGATGCAAACACACCTGATACGATAGCGGACACCAGTGTATCGACGGGCTTTATCCCGGCTACGACAACCATTTATTTTGAGGATGACGGCAGATACGATAGTACATATAACGGAAATTGCACCATGCGTTTCCTCGGGTTCACGGGTAACGGTAAAGAAGCCTACATAAACAAAGTCATGGTGGATACCGGAACCACAGTAACCGGCAAAGATGGGAAAAACCACAGAATCTTCAGCATCACGCTGAATTCTGCGGACTATCCGGCGGGCGGGTTTTATCGAATCGCCTTCCAGTATTATGATGGCAGTAACAGTACTTGGCAAGAAGAAATCAACGCCTTTGGCAGGGATGATGGAGTCAATAATGACTACCTGACAGCGATTGACCTGCTTGCCGGCAAAAAGTTTGTTCGTGAAGGCATTGAAATCAAAGATAAACCGGGCACACATTATAACCAGAATCAATCCTACACCCCCGCCCAATGGACGCGCGTGGAGTACTATTACAAGGACACGCCGCTTTACTTCAAAAATGCAAGCGGCACTGCGCTTACCGACGTAACCGCAACATTTTACAAGCTGGTAAACGGCGCCACGGCACAAACCGGCAGCCAAACGATTGGCACGGTGGATGCGGGCAAACTTGCCGCGCAGCAGATCCGGATCCCCGACAATCAGTCGCGGTTTGTGCAATTTACTTGGGGTGAAAGTGGCCGAAGCGCCCTGTATGATTTCACCACAGACTTCACCACATCCCCCTACGCGGACGCCAAGAAACTGGACTTAACAGCAGCAAATTGCTATGTCTACAACGATACCACAAGCGCCTGGGCAAGCGCGGGCGGTGATTTGCTTACCGCGGGCAAAAAGATTTACTTTGACGCCACGCTGTCCGCGTACAGTTATGAGGGCGAAGGTTTACAGCAGTCCGCCATGGGCGACGGCGAAACCATGTACTGCTTCCTGACGGGTTCAGACGGCGTCAAATCGCTGACGATGACGCAGGAAACCGACCCCACAGCCGCCGACCGCAAGCTGTGGTCTTGCACAATTCCTGCGGGCACTTACACCGCAGTGCAATTCTCCGCAACGGATAACCAAGACGCCCCCGCAAGAGACAACAAGACCAGAAAGTACAGCACGGCAGAAATCTCCCCAACCCTGCAAGACCCCTGCTTCTTTGCCGACGACGGCGACCCGTCGGCCTACACGGGCGGCGAAGGTGTCAACCGTGACGGCTACTGGGGCGAGAAAGCCTCTGTCCGCGATGCCGAAAGCGGCAAAAATACCACCGTTGTGGATATTGCAAGCGGCGAGTTCAAGCAAGTGCCAGGCACAAAGTACATCACAAGCACCCTGTACGATTACTACACCGACTACGAGCTGAACGGCCTGAACCGCGACACGTACCCGGACAGTACCACAAGTTCCCTGCGCGGGTTCGTCACTTTTGAGCAGTTCAACCGCGCACTAAGCAGTGCTTACACGGCAAACAACAATGTCAAATACCCGCTTTATACCGGGCATTTCCAACCGTCAATAGGTGGTTGGGCCAACCCCTTTGCAACCGTTGCCGCCGGTATGGGTCTATACGGCTGGAGCAACGATACGAACAGTCCGGATTACAAAACGTTTATGGCCGTGAACAACTCGGCACTGGATGATAGTGGTAACGGAAGCGACGATTACAACCGCACCTTCCAGGGCCTTGTGGAAAGCAAGACCTCTGACGGTACGGCAAACGGTCTGCCGCTGTTAAGAACCAAGAATTCCACAACAAATGCGTCGGTTGACCCGCACTTTGACAAAGACTTCCTGCAAGGCAAAAACGCCTTTAACACCGTGCTGGGAAAGGTGTACGAGGATGTTTCCTTCCCACTCAAGCAAAAAGCCGTTTTTGCGCAAGATCCGGACAGTCCAGCCGATAACGACCCGGAGGGCAAAGCCAAATATTGGTACTATGACAGCAACGAAACCTCGCTGTACCTCAAACATGGCAGCGCCCGCCAAAGCTACTATCTGGCGGGGGATGGCATAAACGAAGCCTCACATAACCGTGATGCCGGCAACAAAACGGATAATATGGGGTATGGTTTCTTCCCGTTTAACGAAACAGTTACCGGCAGTGCCTCCCAATACAACTACGGCTTTGGCGCCAAGCTGCAATTTGACTTTACGCTTACAGAGGACGGCAATGTTGTTGTAGGAAAAGACAACGACGGCAACGACATCAAAGTTCCCATCAAGTTCTTCTTCTCCGGTGACGATGACGTGTGGGTCTACATTGACGGCGAGTTGGTGCTGGATGTCGGCGGCGCACACGGTAAAGCGTCCGGTCTGCTGGAATTTGGCGCAAACAACACCGTAACCCCCTACGTCAGCTCCAACAAGAACACCAACACAAGCGACCCCATGGTCTACAAGGGGTATCAGTCCGGCGAAACAGCCAAAACCGTCAACTACAACGGCCAGCCGATCACGTTCAATAAGAAGGGCACCACCAAAACCCTTGAAAACCAATCCACCCACACCCTGACTATGTACTACATGGAGCGCGGCATGTGGGAGTCCAACATGGCGGTGGCGTTCAACTTCCCCGACCATAACGAATTGCAGGTCGAAAAGCAGGTCGATGTTTCGGATGTGAACCCGCTGTTCCGAGACAGTTTCAAAAACCAGAAAATTTTCACCTTCAACATCCAAAATCTGGCCACCCACTACAAAGCAAAAGAAACTGATGAACCGGCAATCGAGACCTACAAACTTCCGGACACCGTATACAGTTCGGCCACTGGACTGAGATATGTGTCGCCCCTGCCGGAGGATGTAGACAAAGACAGAGGCAGCGCCGTGCTGTGGTCATCGGATAAAAGTGACCCATCCAGTCTATACCGCAACCAGCGCCGCGGCACACTGACATGGGACAGCGCCATAAATATAAGTCCGTACAGCTACCTGACCTTTGATGCCTATGTGCAGGGCAACCAGACCGATACCTGCGCCCTGAGTAACCTGTATGTGGAGCTTTGGGACACAAGCGGCAAGCAAATGGGCTGCCTTGGCACCAAGGGGCTGCAAAGCAGCGATGTCTACGGCGCGGCGACCGCGCTGCACCCGGGAACGTGGTACACCGTACGGCTGATGTTGAACTCCCTGAAACAAGTCGAGGGTTTCGACAAAACGCAGCTAAAAAGCATAACGGTGGGCGATAACTATGCGCGCAACATTTACCTGCGCAACTTTACATTCAGCAGTGCGCCGACCCTGCCGAAACAAACAGGCTTTACCACCGCGCAGTACGACGTCCCAGACTATGGCTCTGCCGAAAGCGGTAAGCTGGAAAACGCGGCCTATGCGGTGTTTTCCTCCAACCTTGGCAACGGCGACGTTGTGGATGAAAACGGACGGTTCCTGCTGCAGGACGGTGAGACCGTTACCTTTAATGACCAGTTCCGCCGCGGCAGCTACATAGCCCTGCGAGAGCAGATCGACACCGAACTGTACGATACAACTTGGACGGTATACGAAAACGACGTACCTGTTACAAGTGTAAACGGCAAGACCGGCGTTGTTGATACGGGCAATGTTAACACATTGCAAAACGTCAGAGGCACCGCCCCGAACGATGACCGAACGGAACAAGTGGTTAATACAACCCTTGACGGATACAACACCAAGAACGAGTACACAGAGGCCCAAAAGCCGAACGCTGGCACGCTGGTTTTTCGCTCTTACAGCAATTCGGCCGATGATAACGAGTTGACCAAGCTGAAAGTGGTTTTCAACAACAAGGTCAAGACAGGCAAGCTGATTATACGCAAGGTCCCCGCCAAGGACGAGACACTGGAAAACCAAGAATTTACCTTTACCGTCCAATTTGTCGATGTTGGCGGCCAAAGCCTCGGCGACACAATCGAACAGCAAACGTACACCTGCACGGTGAAACAACACGGTGACGAGTACTACGGCGAGATCGTGATCGACAAAATCCCTGTCGGCACACGGTTTGTTGTGTCGGAAAATGAAAAGCCGGGCACAAGCCTGAAATCGGTGCATATCGATGGCGGCAAAGACTGCGCTGTTGCCGCGGACGGCGTAAAGGTGTACGGCGCCATTGCGGAGGGCGAAGCGAACGCTGCAACGGCAACGTTTGAAAATACCGCCCGCGAACTGATTGACATAACGGTCAAAAAAGAGTGGAAAACGCAGGACGGTAAGGCGGACATTCCGCAAGCCGACCTGCCCAACGCCATTTACCTGCAACTGCAGCGCACCGAAACGCCGGATGAAGCAGACAGCTGGCTGCCGGTTTCGGGGTATAAAAGCGTAGAGCTGAAAAAACCCGACGGTTACGAAGGCTGGACCAAACAGTTTACCGGGTTGGACAAGTACGATGCGAACAAGGCGGGGAATGACCATGTCGCTTACACCTACCGCGTGCTGGAAAGCGCGACGGAAACTGGGCAATTTTACGGCGGCGCGGAAGGCGATGTGATTGAGATCAACGGCAAGAAGTACAAGGTTCACAATACCACCGTCACAGGCGATTCGGCCGACAAAACGCTGACCCTGACCAACCAACTACAAAATGCCAAATATAACTTGGTCATCACAAAGCAGGATGCGCAGGATCCAAACACAAAGCTGGGCGGCGTGGAGTTCAAGCTGGAAAAGCCGGACGCCGAACTGAGTGAAACCAAAACAGGCAAGACCGCCGAGGAAACAGGCGAACTTACCTTTGCAGACCTGACCCCCGGCAGCTACCGCCTGACCGAGACCAAGACCGCCGAGGGCTACACCCTGCTGGCCGAGCCCATCGAATTTACGCTGACAGCGGACGGGCGATGCCTACGCGGCGACGAGACGTTTGTCGAGACAACCGCAGGTGCCGACGGCGTGTACAACATTGCCCTGACTGTTTACAACCGCAAGGGCTTTACCCTGCCGCACACGGGCGCGGACGCACCCAGCCTGTGGCTGCTGATAGGTTTGCCCGCACTGGTGGCTGTGCTGCTGGTGCTGGTGTTCCGATACAATAAGAAAGGGGGCAAACATTCCTGAACCCCCTAAAGAAGCCCTCTACACAAACCAACACAGAAAAAAGAGGTATGCATCAAAATGAAACTGAAACGTTTATTTGCCGCAGTCCTCAGCACCGCCCTGGCCCTGAGCCTTTGCGCCATGCCCGCCATGGCGACGGAAGGCGGCACGACGGCGGGGACGCCACTGGCAGACGGTATGCCTGTTTGGGATACAACCCAAAAAGGCAGCATTACGATTCATAAGTTTGAGTATAACCCTTCATCGGGAGCAACGTCCCAACAGGGTACCGGTGCCGAGGGCGAAGCCGCGCCCCCAGGCGCAAAGCCGCTGGGCGGGGTAACTTTTGAGATTTACAAGGTGCAGAATGAGGAATGGCTGAAAGCCTATTATGGCGGTCAAGCGGCTGCGACTGGTCAAGACTTTTCCAATATAGATGCAAGTAACTATTATTCAACGAATTCAACAACTGGCGCAATCACAGTTAATGGCAGCAAGATAGACACGGTTACAACCGCAACTTCTGGAACCGATATTGGTGTAGCCAAAAAAGACGGTCTTGCCCTCGGTCTGTATCTGGTTGTTGAAACGAGTTTCCCCGATAAGGTTACGTCCCCTGCTGCCCCGTTCTTGGTTTCTGTACCTATGACGCGCATTGCTGATACAACCACCACGAACAAGCTGACGGACTGGATTTATGATGTCCACGTTTACCCGAAAAACAGCACCACCTACGGTCAAGTCACGATTGAGAAAAAGGGCTATACCGGCGGTGGCACCGGAGTTGCGTTGGAGGGTGTTCAGTTCAAGCTACAGAAACAGAATGGCGCAGATTGGACAGATATTACTGCAAACGATAGCAATGGCAGCACCTACAATTTGACAACGGACATAAACGGTAAAATTACAATTGCAGGGCTTTCGCAAGGCAACTACCGCATTTTTGAGGATGCATACAGCGGTGATTCTGCTAACAAGGGCTATATCTTGGATGCGGAATACCACAACTTTACCGTGCAGAAGGATGGTCAAATTAAGGTAGGCGAAAATATAGCCACTCCTATTGCAACCATTCAAGTTGCCAACCACCGCCCCGATATGAAGAAGGAAGTCAAAAAAGGCGACAGTTGGGCGCAGGATGCCCCGTACGGTGTCGGCGATACCGTTCCTTACAAAATCACGATTGAAGTCCCGCAGAACATTGATAAACTTTCCACCTTTACCGTCACCGACACGCCGACAGGTTTGACGGATAATGTAAACAGCATTGAAGTTAAAGACGGCACAACAGACCTGACGAGTGGCACGGATTATACGGTTGCACCCGAAGGCACAGATGGATTCAAAATTGCATTCAAACTCGATTCCGCCACAGTAAAGGCTTGTGCCGGACACACGGTGACCATTACCTACAACGCTGTTGTAAAGGATACCGCTGTAGTCGGCGGCAACGGCAACTCGAATAACGCAAAACTTACATACACCAATAAAATCAATAGCGACAATACTCCCGGAACTACCACGAACACCATTGAGGACAGCGCTGTTATGTACAGCTTTGGCATCAAGGTGGTAAAAACTGCGGAAAACGGAACTACTACACTGGCCGACGTTGTGTTTGACCTGTACCGTGAAGCCAAGCTGGGAGAAACGTCCATTGTAGATGCTGAAACCGTCAAAAAAGCAGGTCTTGACAGCACTAAAAGCTGGATTCTTGTAAAGTCTGGCTTGACAACTAACGCAAGCGGCATCATTGATACGTCTGACTCTACCAACGCCACCAACTACACCCACGGTCTTGCCAATGGTGATTACTATCTGGTCGAAACCAAGACGGTTGATGGCTATAACCTACTGACAAAGCCTGTTGAGGTTAAGCTGGATGTTACCGCCACAACTACTTGGCAAAAGACCAACGTATATGACGCCAGTGGCAATCTGGTTAAGCATGGCACGGTTACGAAAACCACGTTCACCCATACCAGCAACAATGGCGATGCCACAAAAACGGAACTTGCTGTTGCCAAAGTCATCAACCGCAAGGGCTTTACACTGCCTGTCACCGGCGGTTTCAGTACGCTGCTGTTCAGCGGTATCGGTGTGCTGCTGGTTCTGGCGGGCGTCGGCGTTCTGTTCAGCCTGAAAAAGAAATCCAACCGTGCGTAATGCACACCATCCAAACACCCACAGCAAAATAAGCGGGTAATCCATAGGGGAAGGGCCGGAAAAGGTTCTTCCCCTATGGGCGGTTGTGGCAGTGCGTCAACCCTTTACAGAAAGGCTCTTTGCAATGGAAACCACCGTCAAATTAAAACTTGGCTTTGCTGCACTGATGATCGTCTCCGGCATCGGCGTGGCCATGTACCCCGTTGTCAGCAACGCGGTGGCACAGCGCCACGCAAGCTCGGTCATTGAAAGCTACAACGACACCGTGCAGTCGATGGACGCCGAGAAAATCGACGCCTCCAAGGAGGCTGCGCGCCGCTACAACCAACAGCTGAACAATGCCATCGACCGCGACGCGGCGGGCGAAGCGGACGACATCGGCACAAGCTATGTGGACATGCTGGACGTGGGCGAGAGCCTTGGCTACATTACCATACCCAAAATTGACGTAAACCTGCCCATTTATGAGGGCACAAGCGACGATGTGCTGGTAAAGGGCGTCGGACATCTGGAAGGCTCCAGCTATCCGCTGGGCGGCGCGGGCACCCACAGTGTGCTGACGGGGCATCGCGGTATGGCCGAGGCGGTACTGTTTACCGACCTGGACAAGCTGGGTGCGGGTGACCGCTTTTACCTGCACATCATGGACGAGGTGCTGGCGTATCAGGTAGACCAGGTCAAGGTCGTGGAGCCGGAAAACACCGAGGATTTGGAAATTATCCCCGGCGGGGACTACTGCACGCTGGTCACCTGCACACCCTATGCCATCAACACCCACCGTATGCTTGTGCGCGGCGCCCGTGTGCCGTATACCGGAGAGGACGAGCAGCCCGACACGCCGCAGACCGTGCAGTACCAACAGCTGAATACCGGCAACGTGGTAAAGCGCATTGTGGACGCCTGGCCGTGGATCAGCGTGACGGGCAGTGTGGTTATCGGCGGCGAGGCGCTGCTGTTGCTGCTGCTGTTGCACCGCTGCAAAAAGCGCGAGGAGGAAGACTGATGAAACGCCTGTTTCTGCAAATTTTTGCATGCCTGGCAATTTTGCTGGGCGTTGGGCTAATGCTGCAGCCCACGGTCAGCCGATATCTGACGGAGCAGAAAAGCACAAAAACCGTGCAAAAATTTGTGCAGGCCGCCGAGGCTGCCGCCCCCGCCGCGCCCGAAACCTCCGCCGCCGAACCCGCGCGCGCCTACCCCGAACTGTACGACGCGTTTCTGGCCTACAACCAACAGCTTTTTGCCCAAGGCCAAAGCGGCCTGAAAGACCCCTTTGCCTACGAGACCCCCGCCTTTGACCTGACGGGCTGCGGCTTGCCCGACGACGTTATCGCCGCGCTGTGGATACCGCGTCTGGACTTGGAACTGCCTGTTTATCTGGGGGCCAACGCGACCAACATGGCCCGCGGCGGCGCGCTGCTGGGGCAGACCTCCATGCCGCTGGGCGGCGAAAACACCAACACCGTCATTGCCGCCCACCGCGGCTACTACGGCGCGGAAATGCTGCGCAACGTGCAGCAGATACAAATCGGCGACAAAATTACCCTGACAACGCCGTGGGACACGCTGGTTTACCGCGTGTGCGAGCTGAAAATTATACAGCCGGACGACATAAACGCCGTGCTGATACAGCCCGGCCGCGACCTGCTTACCCTGACGACCTGCCACCCCTACACCCAAAACACCCAGCGCTACCTGGTGATAGCCGAGCGCGACCCCGACGCAGAGGCCGCCACCCATGCGGCAGACCTGGCCGAGTGTGACGAAACCTGGGACGCCGCACCGCGCCAAGTGACGGTGGAGGTCGACGGTACCTCCGCGCTGGAGGAAGTCACCCCCGAAAGTATCACTCCCCTGCCCCACGAGGGCGGCGGCGAAAACGCGGGCGGCGCGTACTCCAACTGGGTGATTTGGCTGGAAAACAACGCCCTGTGGGCGGGATGCCTGCTGATTGCCGCCGTGATCGGCTGTATGCTGATTTGGCGCAGGCATAGAAAGGATTGACCCATGCAGAATATCAACGAAAAGGCGCTGGCCGTTACAGCCGAGGTAAGCAAGGCGGTGCTGGGCAAGCCGGAAGTCGTGCTGAAAATCATGATGGCGATACTGGCCCGCGGCCATGTGCTGATTGAGGATATCCCCGGCGTGGGCAAAACTACGCTGGCACAGGCGTTTGCCCGCGCTATGGACCTGACCCAAAACCGCGTGCAGTTTACCCCCGACGTTCTGCCGTCCGACATTGTGGGGTTCTCGCTGTACCAAAAGGAAACCGGCAAATTTGTGTACCACCCCGGCGCGGTGATGTGCAACCTGTTTTTGGCCGATGAAATCAACCGTACCAGCGCCCGCACCCAGTCCGCCTTGCTGGAAGTCATGGAGGAAAGCGCCGTCACGGTGGACGGCGTGACGCGCGTTCTGCCGCAGCCGTTTACCGTTTTTGCAACGGAAAACCCCGTCGGCTCGGTGGGTACGCAGATGCTGCCGGAATCCCAGCTGGACCGCTTTATGGTCTGCGTGGTCATGGGCTACCCCGATGCGGAGGCGGAAATGGAGATTTTGTCCCGCCAGCCACGCCGCGCCCTGCTGGACCGTGTGCAGTCGGTGATGGACAAAAACGACCTGCTGGCTATGCAGCAGCAGGTAGACGAAGTATATATGAGCGATGAAATCAGACGGTATATCGTGGAGCTCTCCCGCGCGACGCGGCAGGACAGCCGCCTGACGCTGGGGCTTTCGCCCCGTGCGTCGCTGGCAGTGGCCGGTATGGCGCGCGCGGCGGCTTTTCTGGGCGGGCGCAATTATGTGGCCCCGCAGGATATTACCGCGATTTTTGCCGATGCGGCCCGCCACCGTCTGCGCCTGACCGAACAGGCCCGCACCGGCGGCGATACAGTGCAGAATATCCTTGACGATGTTCTGCACACCGTGCCGCGCCCCCGCCCGGAGAAACCGTTCCATGGCAGGTAAGGTGGGCTGCGCGCTGCTGCTGGTCGTGCTGTTTGCCGCGGCAGCGGTCAGCCGCACGTCGTTTGCGGTCTTTTTGGCGTCACTGGCGGTGCTGCTGGTCGGCTTTTTGGCGTGGTATGTCCGCACGCTGCGCAGGGATGTGACGGTAACGCTGCAGCTGCCTGCCCGCCCCGTGCACCCCGACGAGGATTTTGCCGTACTGGTGAAACTGCACAACAACGGGCGGCGGCCCGTGCCGGAGCTGCGTGTCGTTTTGCAGGCCGTGGACGCCGAAAGCGGAACGGCCATTGAACTGCCCTGCGGCGCGATGCTGGCCCCGCACCAGTGTGCCGATTTGCGTGTGACCCTGCGCGCAGCAAAAAGCGGTCTGTGGCGGTTCCGTGTGCGGGAAGCCACCGTGCGCGACCCGTTGGGGCTGTTTGCCGCGCACTGCGCCGTGCCGCCCCAAAGCAGAGAACTGTGTGTGCTGCCCCCCGCCGAGGGCGAGGACGACGGCGCAGGCACAAAACCGCAGAACTGCGCCGAAAAAGTGACTGCGGCGGGCTGCGATTTGACCGACGGCGTTTATGATCTGCGCCCCTACCGTGCAGGCGATTCACCAAAGCTGATCCACTGGAAACTGACCGCCCGCGTGGGCGAGTTGACCGTGCGCGAGCCGTTGGGCGCAACCTACCGCGCTGACCCTGCGGGCAGCGTTTTGGCAGAGGGGGCCGACGCGCAGCAGCAGTTGCTGCACTTTGGGCAGGCCGCCGTAAAGCGGCTGCGCAGATTGACCCGCCGCAAGGACACCGACCCCGCTACGGGGCTGGTATTTGTGGACCGTGTGCTGCTGCCCCGCACCAAGGCCGCTGCCCACCCCATGGCGGAAACGGCGGCGGATCTGCTGATTTCGGAACTGCTGGCCTTGGGCTTGCTGACGGCACTGAACGGTGCGTTTGCACTGGCATTGCCGATTTGGGTGTGGCTTGGCGTGGCGGCACTGTGTGCGGCGTGGCCGGCACTGCACCGCGTCCCGCTTTCCAAGGCGGGCCGTTACGGCGCGGCGCTGGCGCTGGCCGTGGGGTATCTGGTGCTGCTGTTTGCCGTACAGCAGCCGTTTTTGGCCGGTGCGGCACAGTGCGCGGATGCCGTCAGGCTGTGCTTGAATACACGCTTCAACGCAAATTTTGTGGTGTCCGCCTCGCCGGTTTCGGCGCAGATGGGCCTGTTTGCGCTGCTGACGGCAGTGCCGTTTACAATGTTTTTGACCACGCTGACAGCCCGCCACACCGACGCGCTGCTGCTGGGGGCGGTGCTTCTGCCGATCGTGGTGTTCACGCTGTTAGCGGGGACGGGCCGTGCCGTTTTGGGCTGGCTGCTGCTTTTGCCGGGCTGGTTGGGAAGCTGTGCGGCGGCGCGGTCGCTGGTGCGCAAACGGCTGTGGCGCGGCAAGGATTCCGCTGTCTATGCCGCCAACCTGCAGACCCACCGCACAAACCAAAGGCTGGCCGGTGTCGGCATGGCTGCCATTTGCGCGGTGCTGTTTTTGCCTGCCCTGGCACTGCGCCCCGTGCTGATGCTGCCCTTGAACGCGCTGCAGCCTGTGACCGACAAAGTCTGCGCGGCCGGGCTGAGCGCGGCGATCGAGTGGCTGCCGAAAATCAGCGGCGGGGCACTGAATTTCCATGTCAGCGCTGCTGCGGGCGGCGTGGAGGACGGCAGCCTGACACGGGGCGACGGCCTGGCGCTGACGGGGCTGGAGGATATAATGGTCACGACCGACGCCAAGCCGGAGGAGACCGTCTACCTGCGCGGGTTTATCGGCGTGGACTATGACGGCACAAGCTGGCAGGCAGGGAATGCCGCCGCCTTCGACAGTGCCGCAGCAAACTGGAAAACCGACGGCGACGGGCGGCTTGCCATTGCGAACCTACCGTTTTTGCGCGCGGCATACAGCGGCGCACAGCCGCAGCAAATGACCGTACAGCGTCTGCATGCAAACGATGCCTACACGTTTGCGCCGTACAACGCATATTTTAACGACTACTACACGCCGGACGGCGACGGATCCATAGCGGGGCAGACCGTGCAGGACGATATGTTCTACTATTTTCCGCGCAAACAGGCAGAGGAGCTGCTGGCGGCCCGTGACGATGATGACGCGGGGGTGCTGGACCGTCTGGAAAGCGCCTACGCCGCGTATGTTCGTGCGCGCTGCCTGGATGTGCCCGACGGTGCCGGGTACGATGCCATAGACAAGGAACTGGCTGCGCTGGTGAAGGAGCGCAAACTCAGGGATGATGACATCGATGGCCGACGCGCACTGGTGCGCAGCTGGCTGAACGAGCACTGCCGTTACAGCGCGGACGCCGAGACACCCGACGACACCGACCCGCTGCTGTATTTCCTGAGCGAGAGCCACACGGGCAGCAGCACACAGTTTGCCTCGGCAGCGGTGCTGCTGTGCCGCATGGTGGGGCTGCCCGCCCGATATGTGGTAGGCTACGCCGCACCGCAAAGTCTGTTTACCGCTGCGGGCGACGGCAGCTGCCGTGCTGTTTTGCAGGACGATAACGCCCACGCCTGGGCAGAGATTTACCTTTCCGGGCAGGGCTGGACGCCGCTGGAGGTCACCCCCGGTATGACAGCCGAACTGACCGAGGGCGAGCTTGCCGCCGATGCCGCACAGGCAGAGCAAAATGCCGCAGACAGTGATACACCCCTGCCCGCGCGGCAGGAGGCCGACTCCCCTGCCGAAACGCCGCAAAGCGTCCCGCTTTTGTGGGTGCTACCTACGGTTTTGCTGCTGCTCGTCTTGGCCTTGGCACTTCTGCGCCGTGCAAGGCGCACACCTTTGCAGACCGTACAGGCAGAATTTTGTGCGCTCCATCGCAAGATGCGGCGCTGTGGGCTGGCGGCGGAGGTGTCCTCTGACGAAGCGGCATTTGCGGAATTTCTGCAAACGCATTGCCCGCAGACGGACCGCGAAACCGTGCAGCACCTGCTGGATGCCGTACAGGCGGCACAGTTTGCGCCCGATCCATGCACCGCCGAAACCGCGCAGGAGATACAGACCCTGTGCCGTAAATTACGCAAAAAACTGTGCAGACGAACGGTGTGAGGGCTGTGCAAGGGGAAGCTTTACGCAAGAAATAATTGACGATTCGGCAAAAAACGATTATGATAAAAGTAAATACATATCGGAGATGAGAAACCATGCCACCTTTGCCGAAGAACGACAAGCCAATCGATATCACGCAAATCGCGCAGGCGCTTGGCGTATCCAAGACAACCGTGTCCCGTGCCATATCCGGCAACGGGCGCATCAGCGCAGCAACCCGCCAACGCGTGCTGGACTATGTAAAAGCGCATAACTATACCCCCAGTATGATGGCGCGCGGGCTGGTGAAGCGCTGCTCCTACAATATTTCGCTGGTGATTTCCACGCAATTTTCCGACTTTGAGCTGCCCTTTTTGCGCAAGGTGATGCGCTCTGTCTATCAGGTTGCCGGGGATTCCGACTACGATGTCCTGCTGACGCTGGTGGACGAAAACGAAACCCGTCCTGTGGAGCGACTGCTGGATAACCGCAAAATCGATGGTCTGATCTTGACCCGCACACTGGAGCGTGACCCCTTGATCCCGCTGCTGAAGGCGCGCAAGGTGCCGTTTGTCGCCATCGGTCAGCCGGAGGACGATCAGGTACTTTCCGTTGACCATGACCAGGTGGGCGGCTGCCGTGAGATGACCAGTCTGCTGCTGATGAAGAGCATGAAGCATATCGCGCTGCTGGGCGGCAGTATGCTGTACACCGTCAACCAATCCCGATTGGAGGGCTTCCGGCAGGCTTATGTCAAGATGGGGCAAAAAATTGACGAAAACCTGCTGTTTTTGGAGCTGGAAAGCGACGATTTGCGCATGGAGGCTGTGCAGCAGGCTGTAGAGCGCGGGGCGGATTGCATCCTGTGCATGGACGAACGGCTGGCACAGCTGACGCTGAATATGCTCAAGCAGCTGAACCTGCGCGTGCCGCAGGATATCCGGCTGGCGTCGCTGTATGATAATGAGAATCTGGTCAATACCGTGCCGCCCATCTCCGCCGTGCAGTTTAATGCGGATATCCTTGGCTTAAAAGCAACGCAGCAGCTGCTGTGCGCCTTGCAGGGGCAGCCTGTTGAAACCCGCATGGAGTTGGGTTACCAGGTAAGCCTGCGGGAATCGACGCAGACGTGAAATCCGAGCGCACACCGAAGGGTGTGCGCTTTTTTGTCTGACAAGAATTCCCATTCGCACGGCACTTTTTAGGTGACGCTATATTATTCTGCCAGTAATTCAGCCTCGGCAAAGGTGGGGTCAAAAGTGCCTTGTACAGCGGGGAAAGATCGGGTGTTCAGTACATATCCTTTGGGAATTGTACGCGGTGTGTAGCCGGTGATGAGCTTGAAGGCCCGGTTAAAGCTGCGAATGGTGTTGAAGCCGCAGCGCGACATGACATCGGTTACCTTCAAGTCTGGCTCGGCATTGATGATCTGCACAGCTTTTTCAATCCGCACAACATTCAGATATTGCGAAAAGGTCATGCCCGCCTGGCGTTTGAAGTCGCGGGAAAAGTAAGATTCCGAAACATTCATAAACAGGGCGGCATCGTAAAAGGTAATGCTGTAAAATTCGTGGTCGATGCGGTCCAGAAGCTGTTTGTAACGAGCGGTGACTTCGCTTGGCTGCTGATCGTTTGCGATAAGAGGTTCGCTGCGAAAGATGTCCGTCATCAATTCCTCAATCATGGCAATTGTGCGGACCTCAAAAAAGCGGGGCTGTTCCGAAAGTTCCTGTCGAATGGCAGTGAGCCTTTCCAGAACATTATAGTGATCCTGAAAAAGCGGCGTTGACAGCTGATAAGGATGTGTCAGCGGTTCACAGAGTTTCTCATCAAATAAGCATACCAGCAGCAGACAATCAGGATCGGTATGAATGTAATGCACACACCCGCTTTGGCAAAAAATGACACTCTTGGGCAGAAGAGTGTAGATTGTGTCGGCAACCATGACCTGGGCACAGCCTTCCATACAAACGATCATTTCATGCTCCATGTGCCAGTGGGATATATTCTGCAGGTTTCTGTACTTGCCGACCCACACTTTTTCACTGCCTACATAGGCGCGTTTTTCAAATTTTGCAAGCATAACAGGTTCTCACAATCCACTATGTCAATAAATGTCCATATATAGGAAAAGAATAACTTTCATTTGGTGTCGGAATGGTATAATATTAACATAAAGATTCAAAAAAAGCAATAATTTAAATGTAAAATGCACAAATCGCAGGAGCGTGGAAATCCTGCTAGTTGTATGAATGACCTTTTTCTTCCTGGTTGCATGGTTGGTGATCGCGACACTGCCTGCAAAGCGAAGAAGCGGAGAGTCAGATTACCTGACGCAAATAGAAGAATCAAGAACACAAGGTGGTGAAAAGGTACAGAACAAAATTGTATCCATCATAGCAAGCGGTGCTTGCAGCCAAAGCACACACATCTTCAATCAAAATGGAAAGAAGGATAAACGATGACACACAGAAAACGTACTTCTATCTTATTGGTGATTTCATTCGTATTGATTTTGGTTGGCAGTTTCTTTTCTAACGCAATCAACACGGATTTTGGAAAAATTAAAACAGATCGCCTCTATCTGATGAATGACAATGGTTATACGGTAAGTGCAAGAATTTATATCCCCAAAACGGCAACGCAGGAGGCACCTGCCCCGGCCATGATTATCTGCCCCGGTGGTGACAGCCCGTCCGATTTGCTTACTCCCTGGGCCAGTGAGATTGCACGCCGTGGCTTTGTGGTAGCACTGGTGGACTATACCGGTTGTGGTGATACGGAAGTTGATAATGCTTCGCAGTATTGGACGAGCCACGGTGCTATGGAGCTGGAAACAATCTACGACTATCTGGCAAATCGGCCATTCGTAGACGCAACCCAGATTGGCGTGGGCGGACATTCCATGGGTTCGCTTTACAGCTATTGCCTGTCAACCAAACGTCAGGTTTCCCTGGTCATTTCTGATGTTATTTACAGCGAAGCTTTGCCCACCTACAACTTGGACTTTGTACAGATCTCCGGGCAGCATGATGAAGGTCTGCTGGCGCGCGTCAATAAGATTGATGAATTGTTTACAGATCCGTTCCTGACAGAACTGTTCGGCACAGATGAGATCGAACCCAACAAACTGTATGGCTCGTGGGAAGACCACAATGCACGCATCTTCTATGTGGTCAACCAGACGCATGCAGATGATATGTACTGGGGTCAGTTTGTCCGCCTGGTAGTGGACTCCGCCATGAACAGCATGGAGGCACCTAATCCGCTTCCTGTAAGCAATATGATCTACGGCTGGAACTTTGTGGCGCTGTTTGTTGTGATCATTGGCATCGTTATGATGTTGTTCTGCGTGGCAGATCTGTTGCTGGATTCTGATCTGTTCTCGTCCCTGAAGCTGCCTGCCCCGCAGGTTACAGCAGGATTTTCCTTTAAGTCAAAGGGCTGGTGGATCTGCGCTGCTATTCTGGCACTGATTCCGGTACTGTTCTTCTTCCCCGGTACAGCGGTCGGCAACCAGATGGCTTCTAATAAACTGTTCCAGCTGGGTACTACCCCCAATGGCTATCTGATCTGGAGCCTGTTCTCGGCTTGCGGCATGCTGGTATTCTTCCTTGCGTACCACTTTATGTATGGCAAAAAGAAAGGCTGCAATGTTTCCAGCTACGGCCTTGCCACAGGTAGTGATACCAAAGTACACATTGGTTATATTGTAAAATCTGCCGTCTTTGCACTGATCCTGTTTATGCTGGGATACTTTGTCCTGATGTTGATCTATCGCTATGCGGATACAGATGTTCACGGCCTCAGTGTCAGCTTCCGTCTGCTGAATGACGCCAAGTGTGCAACGATGCCTTGGTATTGCCTTGGTATGCTGCCATACTTCCTGCTGGTTACGCTTGCAGGCAATACTTTACAGTTCCGCGGAGATGTCAGCAAAGGTAAGGATATGACCAAGTCGGTTATTTTTGGCTCCTGCATTGGCATGGTGGGTATGCTGCTGCTCTTCATCTTCTATGAAGTAACGCCGCGTCTGAACCGCCCGTTCTACACAGGTCATTTTGCACACTTCTACATGCTGCTCCTTTCTAATGTGCTGCTGCAGTTCTGCGTGGCTTCCGGTCTGGCAATTTTTATCCGCAGAAAGACCAACAGCATCTGGCCTGGTGTATTTATTGGTACGGCACTGATTGCATTTGGCATGGTCAGCTCCAACAGTATTGCCATGATTATCTGATTTCTTGTGGAAAGATGTCCACGCATACAATAAAACAAGAACTGCTGAACAAAGCAATCCAAATCGATAAAGAGCGTACGCTTTAAAATGTTAGAAACAAAAGCATTAGAATATCTTCGCAAAGATGATGCGTGACAGCTCTAAGACACCGGTAAAATAAAATTAGCCTCGGTAAAGTAGGCGGGGCCGGCGAAAGCTGGCTCCGTTTTTATTTAAGGCGTGAAGCAGTGGGCTGGGTCGGTATCAGTCGATTGCAGAGCCAGACCGTGGGTTGTGCGGAAGTCACAAGCCGGATAGGTGGCGGGAACGCTGCTGAAAGAAAACGCAAAAAAATAGGGATGACCTTGGTAAGAGGCTATCCCTGTTTTTTAGCTGATGTGATGGACAGAAAAAATAAACGAACCTACCATGGTGATGATAAACTCGTCTATATCTTGGTTGTATAGGTTCGCCCATAGACATAGCCCCAAATGGCGGCTCTGTCCGGCTTGTGACCCTTGATATAACGCCCCTCCCAGCGACCGTCCTTGCGTTTTCGAATGTTTTCTCCTCGTCTTGCCATAATAAATTTTGACTCCTTTCCTGACCCCTGACGGGCGGTGCGTTTTCCTGTCGCATACAATACCTGACAAAAAGCCAACAACATAGTGGTGTGCCTGTGGCAATGTGCCGAAAAACAGTTGTAGTAGAAATAAATGCGACAGGATATGTTGTAAATTGTCGACTCTTGTGGTATTATACTATTGATTGGCATAACAAAATTTGAACTTATAGGTATCCTCCATTATCGAAATGGCGGATACCTTTTTTGCTTTTTGATTCATACCGGCCATCTTCCTGCATGTGGAATCCCACGCGGGCGTCACCGTCCAGCAGAAGTTCGGCAAAGATATTCTTGTAGCTGTCGCGCACAAAGTGCTGCCGGAAATTTGGGCAAAGAAAAAGCGGAGGGCGATAATTCGCTCTCCGCTATCGGGGCAGGTTCGGTCAGATTTCGTACAGCATCGGCAGGACAACTTCCTCCGCCTGCTGTTTCAGGCTGCCACACAGCTGCACCGCCCAGCGCCGGATAAATGTACAAAACAGGGCAAAATAAAACAAAAAGTCCCGAATTGCAGATACAAGCAATTCGGGACTTGATAGGATTTATAGAAGAACCTTAACTGTCAGGTCTTTCCAACTCCCCGGCCAAAGTACGTAGCCACGCGAATTTCGATAGGCGCGAGCCTGTTCGTAATTCAACTTAATGGTTATACTCGCTGGCAAATCAGCCGCGAGGCGACTTGATGGCTGCCTGTGCGGCGGCCAGGCGGGCAATGGGAACACGGTAGGGAGAGCAGCTGACGTAGTCCAAGCCAACGTTGTGGCAGAACTCAACACTGCTGGGATCACCGCCGTGCTCGCCGCAGATGCCCAGACCCAGGTTCGGGTTGGTCGCGCGGCCATCGTGGGCAGCCATCTTGACCAGCTTGCCAACGCCGATCTGATCCAGATGCTGGAACGGATCACTCTCGTAGATTTTGGCGTCGTAGTAGGCAGTCAAGAACTTGGCAGCGTCGTCACGGCTGAAGCCGAAGGTCATCTGGGTCAGGTCGTTGGTGCCGAAGCTGAAGAAGTCAGCTTCCTTGGCGATCTCGCCGGCGGTCAGAGCGGCACGCGGGATCTCGATCATGGTGCCGACCTCGTACTTCATGTCAACACCGGCAGCGGCGATCAGGGCATCGGCAGTCTTGACGACAACGTCCTTGACAAACTTCAGCTCCTTGACCTCGCCAACCAGAGGAATCATGATGTGGGGGGTGATCATCTTGCCGGTTTCGGCAGAAACCTTGAGGGCAGCCTTGATGACAGCGTTGGTCTGCATCTCGGCGATCTCGGGATAGGTAACAGCCAGACGGCAGCCACGGTGGCCCATCATGGGGTTGAACTCGTGCAGGCTGACAACAACGTTGTTCAGCTCCTCGGTGGACATACCCATGTCCTTAGCCAGAGCCTCGATGTCCTCGGCCTTGGTGGGCAGGAACTCATGCAGCGGCGGATCCAGATAACGGATGGTCATCGGACGCTCGCCCATGATGCGGTACATAGCGGTGAAGTCGGCCTCCTGGAACGGCTCGACCTTAGCCAAGGCAGCCTTGCGCTCCTCAACGGTACGGGCGCAGATCATCTCACGGACAGCCTTGATGCGATCCTCGGCGAAGAACATGTGCTCGGTACGGCACAGACCGATGCCCTCGGCACCCATGTCAACGGCGTTCTGCGCGTCACGCGGGTTGTCGGCGTTGGTCATGACCTTCATCTGGCGGTTTGCGTCAGCCCAGCCCATGAAGCGCTTGAAGTTGGCGTTCTCGGTGGAAGCGACGGTAGCGATCTGGCCCTCGTAGATGTTGCCGGTGGAGCCGTCGATGCTCATCCAGTCACCCTCGTGGAAGGTGTGGCCGTTGATGGTGATGACCTTGGCGTCATAGTCGATGGCGACGTTGTTATCGTTGCCGCAGCCGGAGACGCAGCAGGTGCCCATGCCGCGGGCGACGACAGCAGCGTGGCTGGTCATACCGCCGCGGACGGTCAGGATGCCCTGAGAGACCTGCATGCCGACGATGTCCTCGGGAGAGGTCTCAAGGCGAACCAGAACGACCTTTTTCCAGGCATCGTCCTTGACCTTCTCCTCGGCCTCCTCAGCAGAGAATACGACGCGGCCGCAGGCAGATCCCGGAGAAGCGGCCAGGCCCTTGCCGATTGCCTCGGCGGCCTTCAGAGCGGCAGCATCAAACTGCGGGTGCAGCAGGGTGTCCAGCTGCTTGGGCTCGACGCGCAGAACAGCGGTCTTTTCGTCGATAACGCCCTCGTCGACCAGGTCGCAGGCGATCTGCAGAGCAGCCTGGGCGGTACGCTTGCCGTTACGGGTCTGCAGCATGAAGAGCTTGCCATCCTCGATGGTGAACTCCATGTCCTGCATATCCTTGTAGTAGTTCTCGAGGCGGGTAGCGATCTCAACGAACTGATCGTAGACCTCGGGCATCTCCTCATGCAGCTTGCTGATGGGAGAAGGCGTACGGATACCGGCGACGACGTCCTCGCCCTGAGCGTTGATCAGGTACTCGCCCATCAGCTTCTTCTCGCCGGTGGCGGGGTTACGGGTGAAGGCAACGCCGGTGCCGGAACGCATACCGGAGTTACCGAAGGCCATCTGCTGCACGTTGACGGCAGTGCCCCACTCGTAGGGGATCTCGTTCATCTTACGATACACGTTGGCGCGGGGGTTATCCCAGGAACGGAAAACGGCCTTGACGGCACCGATCAGCTGTTCCTTAGGATCCTGCGGGAACTCCTCGCCCTGCTTCTCAAGGTAGATCTGCTTGAACTCCTTGACGAGTTCCTTCAGGTCGTTGGCGTCCAGCTCAACGTCCTGCTTGACGCCCTTGCGCTCCTTCATAGCGTCGATGCGCTCCTCGAAGAAGCTCTTGCCCAGCTCCATGACGACATCAGAGTACATCTGGATGAAGCGGCGGTAGCAGTCGTAGGCAAAACGGGGGTTGTTGGTCTTTTTGGCCAGACCCTCAACAGCCTGATCGTTCAGGCCGAGGTTCAGGATGGTGTCCATCATGCCGGGCATGGACTGACGTGCGCCGGAACGGACGGAGACCAGCAGCGGGTTCTCGTTGTCGCCGAAGGTCTTGCCGGTGATCTTCTCGAGGCCCTTGACGTGCTCGAAGATGTCAGCGGTGATCTCGTCGTTGATCTGACGGCCGTCTGCGTAATACTGGGTGCAGGCCTCGGTGGTGATGGTGAAGCCCTGCGGCACCGGCATACCGGCTGCAGTCATCTCAGCCAGACCAGCGCCCTTGCCGCCCAGAATGTTCTTCATGGTGACCTTGTCGCCGCCAAAGGCATCGTTGCCTTCGCTGAAGTAGTACAGATACTTTTTGCTCATGCGTGTTTACCTCCCAAATGATGGCCCCCGGCGCGATGCTCCGGCGGTCTTATCGATGCTCTGTCTTGTCATACGATAAACATTTCTCTGTGAATGCTAAACCATTATACCAGAATTTCACGTCTATTCCATCGGGCAAATCACCGAATTTGTTTGATATTTTTTGTGCAAACTCTTGCATTTTACTTACTTTTTCGGTAATATAAAATGGGAAAGATTTCGAGAGGTTTTTTAAGGTTTTAAGCCATTTTTAGGGTGATGGATACAACTTTCCATCCATCAAACCCTTCGCCCTGTTTTTCCGGGGTGATTGCTCCCGAGTTTGTTCTTTCTTGGATACAACAAAACCCTTCTCCGCAGGGGCTCCGCCGCCGCTGCGGGGGCCGTTTTGGGAGGAGGTTTTTTTATTTATGCAAAACATTGACACATCCGCACTGGCTGCCGCAAAGGCAAAGCTCGACGCTGCCGAGGCCCAGCGCGAAGAGGTGCTGCTGCGCCACATCGCAAACGGCGTGGACATCCGCAGCCGCAATGTGGAGATCGGCTCCGAAGTGGTCATTGCCCCGGGAGCCGTCATCCTCGCAGGCACCATCCTGCGCGGCAAGACCACCATCGGCGCAGGCTGCGTCATCGGCCCCAACACCCTTATCGAGGACAGCACCGTGGACGAAGACACCACCGTCAACGCCAGCCAGGTCTACAGCAGCCATCTCGGCCCCCACAACAACATCGGCCCCTTCACCCATGTGCGCATCAACACCGTCACCGGCTACGGTGTGCATCTGGGCGCTTATGTCGAGACGAAGAACTCCAACTTTGCCCGGGGCAACACCGTCAGCCACCTGACCTACATCGGCGACAGCGATGTAGGCAAGTACTGTAATTTCGGCTGCGGCACCGTCACCTGCAACTACGACGGCAAGGACAAGTTCCGCACTCAGATCGGCGACTACTGCTTCATCGGCTGCAACACCAACCTTGTCGCCCCCGTCACCATCGGCGACGGGGCCTACACCGCCGCCGGCAGCACCATCACCAAGGACGTCCCCCCGCAGGCTCTTGGCATCGCCCGGGAGCGTCAGACCAACCTCGACGGCTGGGCTGAGCCGAAGATGGAGGCGTACATTATAAAGAAGCAGAAACTCGAAAAAGAGCAGGGCTGACCCCCGCTCCCCACGCCGCCGTGCCGCCCGCACGGCGGCTTTTTTGCTCTTTTTGTGTATCTTTTTACGCGCGCGTATGTTATAATAATATACTGTTCGAAAAACAGCTCAGACACAAAAAGGCAGAATACAGTATGAATACCAATGACATCTGGCTCATTGCCGGCCTCGGCAATCCGGAGCCGAAATACGACGGCACCCGTCACAACGCAGGCTTTGCCGCGCTGGACTATCTGGCCGGCAAGTGGGGTATCTCCGTCTCCAAGACCAAGTTTCAGGGTCTGTGGGGGCAGGGCGAGGTGGACGGCCACAAGGTCGTGCTCCTGAAGCCCCTGACTTATATGAACCTCTCGGGCGACTCCATCGGCCCGCTGGCGGGCTTCTTCAAGATCCCTGCCGACCACGTCATCGTCCTGTGCGACGACATCACCCAGAACCCCGGCAAACTGCGCATCCGGCCCTCCGGCTCTGCGGGCGGCCACAACGGCCTCAAGAGCATCATCGCCCGCCTCGGCGGCGAGAACTTCCCCCGCATCCGCATCGGCGTGGGCGCAAAACCCCGCCCGGACTACGATTTGGCCGACTGGGTGCTGGGCAAGTTCCCGCCCGACGACGCCAAGGCCCTCGCCGACCGCTGCCCCGACATCGCAGCCGCCGCAAAGCTCATCATGGACGGCAAGCTGGGTCTGGCGCAGAGCAAGTATAACGGGTAAGGCTCCGCTTGACGCAACCTCTCAGTCTCGCTTCGCTCGACAGCTCCCCTACCGAGGGGAGCCTCTGGCGAAGAGGTAAAGTTTTCCGGTATGCCAAAGCCTCCCCTCAATAGGGGAGGTGGCACGGCGTCAGCCGTGACGGAGAGGTTTAACCCCACCAGAAAGGAGGTCCACCATGTACGAAGCGCTCCTGAAAAATACCCCTGAATACCAGAAGACAGCGGCCAGCCTCGCCTCCCCCGGCCCGGCAGCGCTGTTCGGCCTGCCTCCGGCAGGCCGGGCATTGCTCTACGCCGCGCTCCAGAAGGACACGGGCCGCATCCTCTGCGTCGTCACCCCCGGCGAGGCCGAGGCCACCCATTTCGCCGACGACCTCAAGACGCTGGGGCTCTCGGCGGCGGTGTTCCCGCCCCGGGACTTCATGCTCCGCCCCGTCGAGGGCGCGGGCCGCGAGTACGAGTACCGGCGTCTGTCGGTGCTGGGCGCACTGGCGGGCGGACGGCTGAACGCCGTCTGCGTTCCCGCCGAAGCCCTGCTCCAATACACTGTGCCGCAGGATGAGTTCCAGAAGAACACCCTCACCCTCAAGCCCGGCATGGTCTACAACCGCGAAGCGCTGGTGGAGCGGCTCTTCGCCGCCGGATACGTGCGGCGAAGTCAGGTGGACGGCCCGGGACAGTTCAGCGTCCGGGGCGACATCGTGGACATCTACGCCCCCGATATGCGCCAGCCCGCCCGTGTGGAGTACTGGGACGACGAGATAGACTCTCTCGCCTCCTTCGACCTGCTCACCCAGCGACGGGACGGTGCGCTGGAAAAAATCTATCTTTCCCCCGCCCGTGAGGTGCTGTTCGGCAGCACCGCCGACACGGCGGAGGCCCTCCGCGCCGCCCAGAAGAAAGCCCGCGGCAAGCGCCGCACCGCCCTCGAAAAGGCCATGGAGTCCGACCTCGCCCAGCTGGACAGCGGCGTCATGCCCGAGGCTATGGACAAATACTACGGTCTGCGGTACAAGACGCCCGCCACCCTGCTCGACCACCTGAGCAGCCCCATCTTCATCCTCGACGAGGTGGGCGGCATCCGGGACGCCCAGAAGGCCACCGAGTTCCGCCGCAGCGAAGAGCTGACCGGCCTGCTCGAGGAGGGCGTCATCTGCCCCGGCCTCGATGTGCTCTACCAGACGATGGACGACCTCGCCATTGCGGCGCAGGACCAGAGCACTCTGCTCTGCGAGAACTTCCTGCGCGGCATGAACGAGTTCAAACTGAAAGACCTCATCAACGCCGAGGCGTTCGCGGCCCCCAACTGGGGCGGCGGCCTCGCTTCCCTGCGGGAAGACCTCGACCCGCTGGTCCAGCAGGGGTACGCCGTGACCCTTTTCGCCGGCACGCCCAAGGGTGCAGCGGCCCTCACCCGCGATTTGGCTGACAAGGGCTATGCCGTCAGCATGAGCCGGGACGTCCGGCCCGCGAAAGGTCTGGTTCAGGTACTGCCCGGCCACCTCACGGCGGGCTGCACCTTCCCGTTCGCCCGCGTGGCGGTCATCTCGTCCCGGCGTCACGGTCTGGACGACGAGGCCGCCGAGAACAAAAAGCGCAAGAAGAACAAAAACGCCCTGTCCAGCCTCTCGGACATCAAGCCCGGCGACTATGTGGTTCACCAGAGCCACGGCATCGGTATGTATGCGGGCATCCAGCGTCTCGAGGTACAGGGCGCGATAAAAGATTACCTGAAGATCCAGTACTCCGGCTCCGACGTGCTGTATGTGCCGGTCACTCAGCTCGATCTGCTGAGCCGCTACACCGCCCCCGGCGACGAGGAAAAGGTGAAGCTTGCAAAGCTGGGCGGCACTGAGTGGCAGCGCACCCGCGCCAAGGTCAAAAAGGCCACCGAAGAGATGGCGCAGGAGCTTATCGAGCTCTACGCCCGCCGCCGTCAGGCCACGGGCTACGCCTTCCCCGCCGACGGTGATTGGCAGAGCGATTTCGAGTCCCGCTTCGAGTACGACGAGACGGACGACCAGCTCACCGCCACCGCCGAGATCAAGAAGGACATGGAAAAGGGCTGGCCTATGGACCGCCTGCTCTGCGGCGACGTGGGCGTCGGCAAAACAGAGGTCGCCTTCCGCGCGGCCTTCAAGTGCGTCATGGGCGGCAAGCAGTGTGCCATTCTGGCCCCCACCACCCTGCTGGCGTGGCAGCACTACAACAGCATCATCTCCCGCATGGAGGCGTTCCCGGTGAAAGTCGGGCTGCTCTCCCGCTTCCGCACCGCCAAGCAGCAGAAAGAGACCTTGCGGGGCCTGCAGGCCGGCAGCGTGGACATCGTCATCGGCACCCACCGCCTGCTCTCCAAGGACGTCCGGTTCCACGACCTGGGCCTTGTCATCATCGATGAGGAGCAGCGTTTCGGCGTCAAGCACAAGGAGAAGCTGAAAGAGAACTTCATCGGCGTGGACATGCTGACCCTCTCGGCCACCCCCATCCCCCGCACCCTGAACATGGCCATGAGCGGCATCCGCGACCTCTCCACCATCGAGCAGCCGCCCATCGAGCGCCAGCCGGTGGAGACGTTCGTGTTGGAATACAATGACGTCATCCTCGCCGAAGCCATGAAGAAAGAGCTGGCCCGGGGCGGTCAAGTCTACTACCTGCACAACCGGGTGGACAACATCGAGTCCTGTGCCGCCCATGTCAGCCAGATGGTACCCGGGGCGCGGGTGGGCATCGCCCACGGCAAGATGACCGAGGAAGAGCTGAACCCTGTCTGGCAGCATCTGCTGAACGGCGAGATCGACATCCTCGTCTGCACCACCCTCATCGAGACGGGCATTGACGTGCGCAACTGCAACACCCTCATCATCGAGGATGCTGACCGGATGGGTCTGGCCCAGCTGTACCAGATCCGGGGCCGCGTAGGCCGCTCGGGCCGGAAAGCCTATGCCTACTTCACCTTCCGGCGGGACAAGACCCTCACCGACATCGCCCAGAAGCGGCTTTCGGCCATCCGGGAGTTCACGGCCTTCGGCTCCGGCTTCCGCATCGCCATGCGCGACTTACAAATTCGCGGCGCAGGCAGTCTGCTGGGCCACAGCCAGCACGGCCACATGGAGGCTGTCGGCTATGACCTCTATGTCAAGATGCTGGGTCAGGCCATCGCCCGGGCCAAGGGTGAGCCCATCCAGCGCGACAAGAGCGAATGCCTCGTGGACCTACGGGTGGACGCCTTCATCCCGGAAAAGTATATTGCCGACGGCCCGGGCCGCATCGAGGCCTACAAGCGCATCGCCGCCATCCAGACCCCCGAAGACGCCGCCGACGTGCTGGACGAACTCATCGACCGCTACGGCGACCCGCCGCCCTCTGTCAGCGACCTCGTGAACGTCTCGCTGGTGCGCGTACAGGCCACCGCTGTGGGCGTCTACGAAGTCACCCAGAAAAAGGACACCCTGCTGTTACAGGTGGAGACGTTGGATGTGGCTATGATTCGCGGCCTGCTCATCGCTTTCAATGGCCGGGTGACGGCAGGAGCCGGCACCAAGCCCTACCTCTCGGTGACTCTCCAACCCGACGAAAAGCCGCTGGAACTGCTGCAAAGCATCCTCAAGGCGATGGCAGACATCCTTGCCGCCCCGCCGGAGGAAAACACCGGCAAAAAATAAATTCACTAGGAGTACACTTATGAAAAAGAAACTCATCGCGCTCGTCTGCGCCCTCGCTCTGGCCGTCGGCCTCGTGGGCTGCAGCCTCTCCACCCCGGATTCCGTAGGCACCATCGGTGAGGTGGACATCTCTTCCGGCCTCTATCTGCTGGCCCAGTTCGATGCCTACCAGACCGCCGCCGACCTCGCTTCCGACGACCAGGACGCCACCAAGGTGTCCAGCTTCCTCAAGGCCACCATCACCGTCGATGACGCCACCGGCGAGACCGCCGTGGTCAGCGACTATGTGGCCCAGAAGACCCTCGAGAACCTCGAGTCCTACGCCGCCATCGAGACCCGTTTCGATGAGCTGGGCGGCGTGCTGACCCCCGACGAGGAGACGCAGGCCGACAGCTACGCCTCCCAGCTGATGGAGCAGAACGGCGACCTCTATAAGGCCAACGGCATTGGCCTCGACACCCTCAAGCGGTTCGAGCGCATCCTCATCAAGAGCAACGACCTGCTCGAGATGTGCTACGGCACCGACGGCGAGACCCCCGTCTCCGACGCAGAGCTGACCAGCCACCTCGAGGACGAGATGGTCTACATCCGCTATGTGGTCGTGCCGCTCTACAATACCAGCACCTTCGCTTTTGCTGATGACGCCCAGAGCGCCCAGATGCTTGAGCTGGCCCAGACCGCCGCCGAGAGCTGCAACGCTGCCACCCCCGATGGAGCCAGCGCCCAAACCTCCGCTTTCAGCGCCGCCGTCGCCGCTGCCCTGCCCGACATCTACGCGGTGCTGGATGGCGAGCCCTCTTCCGACGCTTCTTCTCTCTCCACTGCTCTGCTGGGTTCTGACAACATCGATGCCACCTTCTCCGAGGAAGGCACCGCCGACGCTGTCCGCGCCCTCAAGCCCGGCGAGGCCGCTGCCGTGCAGTATTCCAGCTATGCGCTGATGATGCTCGTCCGTCTCGACCCGCTGGACGCTGACACGCTGGACAGCCTCCGCGTACAGGCCCTCTCCGACATGAAGAGCGGCGAGCTGCAGGACAGCATTCAGTCTTATGGCGCCCAGCTGCCCCACGCTCTGGATTCTGCCGCCATGAAGAAGATGCCGGCTTCCAAAATCAAGAACGAGCAGTAATTTTCCTCAAAAATAATACAAAAGCTCCGGGAAACTGTTGGTCCCCGGAGCTTTTCTGTTATCATACTGCTTTTCAAATTCCGCTTCCAGCGCCGCGTGGATATGCATCGTGCGGCGTTGCTTTTTGTCGGTTTTTATGGTATCCTCTTAGCAGAAAGGCGCTGTCCTGCAAGTGCAGCGGTCATGCTCCCTCCCTCGCGTCACATTGTGCCGCGTCAGGAGGAAGTTCAATTTTTTGTCATCCTCTTGACGATTCGAATGTTTCTACATGAAAATCTAAGGGAGGATTCCACTATGGAAATTTTGAATACTGTTATTGCTCTGCTCGGCCTTCTGGCCACTGTCATCCTTGGCACTGCCAAAATCACTTGGACGATTGCCCAAGTCTTTTTTCGGGATATGCATCACGCAAAACACTATATCAAAAAATAAAATGGCAAGAAAAATGACCGCCCCTATAGTCTTCCAAACTCCGGCGGTCATGTTTCTCAAAATGTGATACTGAGAGAGGGAGCTGACCACTGTGCAGCCAGCGCCTTTCCTTAACTTTATTATAGACAGCCGTACGTGGATTGTCAAGCACAAGAATATAGCTGTCCTACCTTCTCAAATTCTGCTCCCAGCGCCGCGCGGATATGCATCGTGCGGCGTTGCTTTTTGTCGGTTTTTATGGTATCCTCTTAGCAGAAAGGCGCTGTCCAACCAAACGCAGGCGGCTATTGCTCCTCACCGGTCTCGCTGTCTTGCTCTTCGGAGCAAAGCAAGCGCGGGAGGGGCAACTTTTTGGAGTTCCGCTCCCGACGCTCACAGCGAAGGGAGGGATGCCTTATGACTACATCGGAAATTCTATTGCTTTTCCAGACGATCATCGCACTGTTGGCACTTCTCGTAAGTGTTGTACATCTGATGGACGACCGGAAAAAGGATGATTCTTATGGCAGCAAAAGGAAAAAGCACAAAAAGAAATGACCGCCCAAGACTCCCAATCCGGTGGCGGTCATTACTTTTGTAATGCTTGACTGGTGAGGAGCTAGCCGTTTGCACGGTCAGCGCCTTTCCTTATCTTTATTATAGGCAGCCGCGCGCGGATTGTCAAGCACAAGAATACAAAGGAAAAAGCACAAAAAGAAATGACCGCCCAACGCTTCCAACCGGTGGCGGTCATTACTTTTGTAATGCTTAACTGGTGAGGAGCCAGCCGTTTGCACGGATAGCGCCTTTCCTTATCTTTATTATAGGCAGTCGTACGCGGATTGTCAAGCGCCAGAACTTCCAGAATACAAAAGATAAAAGCGGACCGCTCGCTTCGGCCTTTTCAGGCTGGGGCGGGAGGTCCGACGCTTTCTAACGCATTCTGATGCAATCCGACGTTTTTATCCGTTCTCTTAAAAATAATGCAGACACATCATTTTCTTATATTCCGGCGCCATTTTCGCCTTCTGCGGCATCTCAAAACGGGCAGTTTTTGCACTTTTGAGTTTCCACGATTTTCCAGTTCATGCATCTTTAGCTGGTCTACACCCTAATTATAGAGGAATCGTTCTCCAATGTCAATAGCCCAGCACCTATAAAAAGCCTAAGGGCGAGGCCCCTTGCGGAACCTCGCCCCCAGACTATGTGAGATAAATCACTACATGCGCGAACATATAATGTTTATCATTACAGGCCGTGTGCCTGTAATTACTTTTGTTTTAGAAGTTCTGATTACTTCTTGTCGTAAGCAGGCTTGGTCTTTGCGAAGACGAAGATGGTGTAGGTGTCATCCTTGTTGGTATCCTCAAAGTTCTTGCCCTTGATGCCGGTTTCGATGTCGACCTTAGCGGTCTTGCTGCTGTTGGTGCCATTCAGATAGACGCCATTCTCCCAGCCAGCTGCAACCAGAACCTTATCAGCCAGGTTCTTCCAGCTGTCCACCTTCTTAGCGCTCTTGGGCTCAGCAACGACGACGACAGTGTAGTTCCCATCAGCCTGGGTGAAGACCTGAGCCACGCCCTCTTTGACCTTGGTATTGCCCTTATTGACACTCTCCTTGGCATCCTTGTATGCCTTCTCGCCGGTGAAGTTGACGGACTTGAAGTTGACATCCGTATTGTCGTGAGTTCTCCAAGCATTCTCCAGAGCGGTCTCAGCCTTGTCCTCAATGATGGCATTGGTGACAGCACAGCCAGTCAGCATAGACAGAGCCATGACGCCCACGAGAGCAACAGCCATGATCTTCTTGAACATTTTCATAGTGATATTCCTCCAATAAAAAATATTTTTTATTTCGGCAAACCACTACAAGAACTTCGTGGTCTGTCTCGATGGGTTCAGTATAGTGCATTTTCACAAGATTGTCAAGATACGGTATTGTTTTCGGCATTTTGTCCAATCGGGAGCCGTGAAAAATAGCAAACTGCCCGTTAAATGTGCATTCGTGCTAAAATTTGTGCCAAAGATCCCCAAAAGCTGCCCTTTGCTTTACCTTTATAACAAGGGCAAAAGCTCTACCTGCACAGGGGAAAATGGCCGAGATCCCGTTCATGCTTTTACTGCCTTTTCAAACTCCGCTTCCAGCGCCTCGTTGACGGCGCGGACGGCGGCGGCATCGGGTTTGATGGCCGTGCGGTCGTAGGTGAACAGGCCGTTCACCTCGTCCTCCACATCGGTCAGCTGGGTGTACACCAGCGCCGAGAGCCCCTTTTTCAGCTGCGGGAGCACCGTCTTGCGCTGCAGATCGCAGTAGCGCTCCGTCAGCTCTGCCCGGCTTCTGGCCGTGCCGTAGCCGTAGGTCTTCCGGGGCGGCTCATGGCCGGGCATGGGCCATGCAATGCCGCCGTACTCGCTGAGGGCCACCGTGCGCATATTCGGGCGGATGCGGAGCGGATAGAAGTAGTTGTGGATGGAATGCACATCTCCCCCGCCCCGGTCGAACCAGCCGCTGGCCTCGTCCACCGGACGGGACGGGTCGAGGGCGCGGAGGGTCTCGGTGGCTTTCCGCGCATCGAACTGCCCCCACCCCTCGTTGAACGGCACCCAGCACCCGATGCAGGGGTGCCGACCCAGCGCGGCTGCCGTGTCGGCCAGCTCCCGGGCGTACTCCTCCCGGCTGTGGGCGCTGCCCCGGCCCAGAAAGCCCCACAGCAGCTTCCCGTCCGGGGCATGGCGCATCAAGGGCTGTAAGGCGTTGGTCAGGTAGGTGACGTACCACATCGGGTAGGCCCCGCCGCCGTTGACCATATCCTGCCAGACGATGATGCCCAGTTTATCGCAGTGGTAGTACCAGCGCTCCGGCTCGATCTTGGCGTGCTTGCGCAGCAGGTTGAAGCCCAGCTCCCGCACGGTGTGCAGTTCGTGCTCCACGGCGGTGTCGGAGGGCGGGGTGTAAAGGCCGTCGGGCCAATAGCCCTGGTCCAGCAGGCCGTTGAGCAGGATGGGCTTGTCATTGAGGAAAAACCGCCGGATGCCCTTTGCATCCTCTTTGCACTCCCACTTGCGGAGGGCGAAATAGCTGTGGACGGTGTCGAAGTCATTTTCTTCGCCCTGGGTCGTGCCGACCGTCAAATCATAGAGGAAGGGGCTGTCGGGGCTCCACGGGAAGAAATGCTCTTCGGCGATGTTCAGGGTCACTTCGCCGTCCCGGTCGGCCTCGTCGCCGCCCCAGTCCTCGGCGATGGTCACGCCGCCGGCCCGCACCACGGCCCAAAGGTTCACCGCACCGCCGGGCTTCGAGGTATGGACTTTCACGGTCACGGTCCGGGCGTCGTAGTCCGGGATAACGGTCAACGTATCAATGTAATTTTCCGGCACCCGCTCCAGCCACACCGTCTGCCAGATGCCGCTTTGGGCCGGGTAGAACATCCCGCCGGGCCTGAGGGTCTGCTTGCCTCTCGCCTGCGTGCCGGTGCCGGTGGGGTCCTGCACGGCCACCCAGAGGGTGTTATGGCCCTGCGGGCGGAGCAGGTCGGTGATGTCCAGCGTAAAGGGCCAGTAACCGCCCCGGTGTCCCCCGGCCAGACGGCCATTGACCTCCACCGCGCAGGCGTAGTCCACCGCCCCGAAGTGGAGCAGGACGCGCCCGCCCTCGCCTGCCGGGGGCGTGAAGGTGCGGTGGTAGTGGAGCCACTGGCCGGGCTGCAACGTCCGGCCCACACCGGAGGCTTTCGCCTCGGGCGAATAGGGTACGAGGATAGCGCCGTCCCACTTTGCTGGGAACTCCGAGCTCTGGGTGATGGCGTAGTCCCACGGGCCGTTCAGGTTGACGTAGCTGTCCCGGCGCATACTCGGGCGGGGATATTCGGGGAGCGGATGCATGGAACTACCTCACATTCACTTTTTATAGGCTGCGGCCAGCTTTTCCAGTGCGGGCAGGCTGCGCTTCACCTTCTCGGTGTCGATGCAGTAGGCAAAGCGGACATAGCCCTTCACGCCGAAGGTGTCGCTGGGGACCAGCAGCAGATCGAACTCCCGGGCCTTGAGGCAGAAGGCGTTGGCGTCCTCTTCCAGCGCCTTCGGGAAGATATAAAATGTACCGCCGGGGCGCTCCACCTCAAAGCCCAGCTCGGTGAGCTTATCGTACAGCAGGTTCATGTTCGTCTCGTAGACGGACAGATCGCTGGTGACGTCGAGGCACTCGGCAGTGGCTTTCTGGATGATGCTGGGCGGGCAGTTGTGGCCGGTGAAGCGGGAGATCTGAGCCATCATGTCCACCAGCACGTCTTCGCCCTCGCAGCCGGGCCGGACGGCCACATAGCCCAGACGTTCGCCGGGCAGGCTCAGGCTCTTGGAGAAGGAGAAGCAGGTCAGGGTGTGGGGGTAGAACGCTGCCGGGTAAGGCACCTTTTTGCCGTCGAAGGCGATGTCACGGTAGGGCTCGTCGCTGACGAGGAAGATGTTGTGGCCGAAAACTTTGCTCTTTTCGGTCAGGATGTCGGCCAGACGGCTCAGGGTCTCGGCGGAGTAGACGACGCCGGTGGGGTTGTTCGGGGTGTTGATGAGGACGCAGGTGACGTTCTCGGTCAGCATCTCTTCAAAGGCGTCGAGATTCGGCTGGAACGCCGGTGCCTGAGGCGGCACGACCTTGAGCACAGCGCCGGTCCCCTCCACATAAGGGCCGTACTCGGGGAAGTAGGGGGCGAAGGTCAGCACCTCGTCGCCGGGCTTTGTCACAGCGCGGATGGCGTGGGCGATAGCGCCCGCCGCACCGGTGGTGGGGAAAATATCCTTCTGCTCATAAGGCAGGCCGAAGGTCTTTGCCAGATGGGCCGCCACGGCGGTGCGGAAGCCCGGGTCGCCCTGACTGGGGCAGTAGCCGTGGAGGGCGACAGGCTCTTCCTCGGCCAGCAGGGTCTGCATGGCTTTGGTGAACTTGTCCGGGCAGGGGACGCTGGGGTTGCCCAGCGAGTAGTCGAACACGTTCTCATAGCCTATCTCGGCGGCGCGCTGTTTACCGTACATGAAAGTCTCGCGGATGACGCTCTTGTGGCCCAGCATGGCGCGGTAAGTCTCGTTCAACATAATACTTTCCCTCTTTTTTATTGATCCTCTTCCGGCAGGGCGGAGGCATAGCTCTGCTCCACCTTCACCATACAGCAGTATCCCGGATCCTGCTCCTTGACGAAATTGCACATCTCGGCCAGCCGCGCGTCCTTGTCGCCGGTGTAGCCCGCCGGGAACACGAGGTCGAACAGCACGTTGGTGTGGCTGTCCCCCGGCACGATGCGCAGGTCGTGGATGGACAGACGAGGGTCCATCTGACGAGCTTTTTCCATCAAACGGCTCCGCAGGATGCCTACGGCGGCGTCCGACGTCACGATGGGGTCGTAGTGGATGGTGACCTGTAAGTGGTCTTTTTTCAGAAAATCCCGCTCGATGTTGTCGATGATGTCGTGGGCTTCCAGCGGGTCGGCTTCGGCGGGGAACTCGATGTGGAGCGAGGCGAACTGATGCCCCGGGCCGTAGTCGTGGACCATCAGATCGTGGACGCCCAGCACCTCCGGGTAGCTCATGACGGTGTGCTCGATGTGCTCCACCAGCTCTGGCGAGGGGCTTTCGCCCAGCAGGGGGCTGAGGGTGTCCATCATAAGCCCCCAACCCGACCAGAGGATGAACGCCGCCACTGCCACGCCCATGAGGCCGTCCAGCACGTCCCAGCCCGTCAGGTGGGAGAGGACGGTGGACAGGAGCACGGCGCTGGTGGTCAGCACGTCGTTCCGGCTGTCGGCGGCGGTGGCCATCAGAGTCTCGGAGTCGATGCGCTGGCCGATGGTCTTGTTGAAGCGGCTCATCCAGAGCTTGACGCCGATGGACGCCGCCAGCACCCCCACACTGAGCCAGCTGAACACCACTGCCGTCGGATGCAGCACTTTGAGCACAGATTCTTTCAGCAGCGAAAGCCCGATGGCGAGGATGGTGACGCAGACCACGAGACCCGCCAGATATTCGTACCGGGCGTGGCCGTAGGGGTGCTTTTCGTCCGGACCTTTGGCCGCCAGACGGAAGCCCACGAGGCTCACCACGTTGGACGAGGCGTCCGAGAGGTTGTTCAGGGCGTCGGCCATGATGGCGATGGAGCCGAACAGCGTCCCCGCCGCCAGCTTGCCCAGACAGAGCAGGAGATTGCAGGCCATGCCCACGAGGCTGGCCAGATTGCCGTAGGCCGTGCGGACGGCGGCGTTCTTCGTATCGTCCGGGTGCCGGACGAACAGGCGGATGAGCAGTTGTGTCATAAAATTCCCTCTCAGCAGGTATTTTGATGCTACCAGTATAGCACTGCACTTTATGGTTTTGAAGTATTTCGGTAAAATTTTTCGGGTATGCAAAGCCCCCGGCGGGGAAGTTCCCTGCCGGGGGCGGAGTTTTTGGGGTCAAGCGCTCCTTACTTATCGGAAGGCTTGCTCAAATCGATGCTGCGGATGATCTTGCGCACGGGCAGCACGCTCTTGGCGTTCATGGACAGCTCGTCCACGCCCATCCGCAGGAAGGTCTCGGTGAGGGCGGTGTCTGCGCCCAGCTCGCCGCAGATGCCCACCCAGATGCCGTGGCGGTGGCCCGCGTCGATGGTCATCTTGATGGCCCGGAGCACAGCGGGGTGGTGCGGGTTGAAGAAGGGCTCCAGCTTTGCGTTCTGGCGGTCCAGAGCGCAGGTGTACTGGGTCAGATCGTTCGTACCGATGGAGAAGAAGTCGCACTCCTCGGCCAGCTCGTCGGCGATGAGGACAGCGGCGGGCGTCTCGATCATGGTGCCGACCTCCAGCTTCTCGTCGAACTTCTTGCCCTCAGCCCGCAGTTCCGCGCGGCACTCGTCCAGCACGGCCTTGGCGTCCTGCAGCTCCCGCAGACTGGTGATCATGGGGAACATAATGCTCATGTTGCCGTAAGCGGAAGCGCGGAGCAGAGCGCGCAGCTGGGTCTTGAAGAAGTCCTTCCGGGTCAGGCAGATGCGGATGGCGCGGTAGCCCAGCGCGGGGTTTTCCTCGTGGTCGAGCTTCATGTAGTCCACGGTCTTGTCTGCGCCGATGTCGCAGGTGCGGACGACCACCTTGCGGGGTGCAAGGCTCTCGAGCACCTGCTTGTATGCCTCGAACTGGTAGTCCTCCGTCGGGAAATCCTTGCAGTTGAGGTAGACGAACTCGGTGCGGAAGAGGCCGACGCCGCCGGCGTCGTTCTGCTGCACAGCGCCCACGTCGCTCATGCCGCCGATGTTGGCAAAGACGTTGATGGTCTTGCCGTCGAGGGTGGTGTTGGGCTTGCCCTTGAGCTCCTGCAGCAGTGCCTGCTTTTTCTGGTCTTCCTGCTGGCGCTTTTTCAGGCTCTTGAGCAGGTCGGGAGTGGGGTCAACGTAGACACAGGCGTTGTAGCCGTCTACGACCGCCATCTTGCCGTCCCAGTCGTCCTGAATGTCCTTGCACTGGATGAGGGCGGGGATGTTCATGCTGCGGGCGAGGATGGCGGTGTGGCTATTGGAGCTGCCCTCCCGGGTGATGAAGCCCAGCAGCAGGCTCTTGTCCATGCGGACCGTCTCGGACGGGGCCAGGTCTTCAGCCACGAGGATGCTGGGCTCAGTCCCCTGCAAAGTAGCATTGTCCACGCCCTGCAGGATGTCGAGGATGGCCTGTGCAATGTCGATGACGTCGGCGCTGCGAGCCTGCAAATAGGGATCATCCATGGCGGCAAAAACGGCGGCCTGATTGTCGCCGGCGGTCTTGACGGCGTACTCAGCGCACTTGCGCTGGCCGTTGATGATCTCCTTGATGGCGTCCACAAAGTCGTCGTCATCCAGCATCATGGCGTGGATGTTGAACACCTCGGCGATGTCCTCGCCGGCCTCGGCCAGAGCCTTCTCGTACAGAGCGGTCTGCTGGTCGATGGCCTTGGCGCGGGCGTCCTCAAAACGGGCCACTTCAGCGGCGGTGTCGGCCACTTCGGCGGCAGAGATGACGGTATCTTTTTTCTTATAGATCTTCAGCTTTCCGATGGCAATGCCATTCAGGATGCTTTTACCGGTACCTACCTGCATTGCAATTTCTCCTTATTCTTGCTGTTTTGTGTTCCGTAACAAAAAGCCCCCGCAGGACATTCCCCGCAAGGGCTTCTCATCACGCTGGGCGATCAGACGTTCTCGCTCAGGAATTTCTGGATAGCTTCGGCGCAGGCGGCTTCGTCGTCGCCCTCCACCTTGATGGTAACGGTGTCGCCCTGCTTGACGCCCATTCCCATCAGGGCCATCAGCTTGCGCAGGTCGCAGGTCTTGCCGCCCTTCTCGAGGGTGGCGGTGCTGGCAAAGCCCTTGGCCACCTTGACGAGCAGACCGGCGGGACGGGCGTGGATGCCGCAGGCATCCTTAACGGTATACTGGAATTCCTTCATGATCATTTTCTCCTTACTTCATCCGGTCCTCCTGGGCAGCTCACCCTGCCCCTCGGGACGCAGCACTCGAACCTTCTGGCTGCTGGATGTCTGCTTTTATTATAAACCTTAGTCGTTCTTTTTTCACCCTTTCATATTGCCGATTTTTTATCAAAAATTTTAGTAACATTGAACAGAATCTTTCTGCAAAAATACCACTACTGCACAATTATTCTGTTTCACCGCACTTTTTTGTACAGAATGACGGTTATTCGACGGGGTAGCCCTCGGCGTCCAGCGGCAGGTCGGTATACTGCACGGGCTGCTCCTGTGCAGCGTCCGGCTCGCCGGAAGTCTGCTGGGCCTGCCCCTCTGCGCCCAGCTCGCCGTCGTGGCGCTCTCCCCAGTCGCCGCTGAAATCTTCGCCCGAGGTCTGCTGGGCCTGCCCGTCGGTCAGTTCATCCTCGTGCCGTTCGCCCCAGTCCCCGCTGAAGTCCTCGCCGGACACCTGTTCAGCCTCCTGCAGGGCCATCGCGGTCTGGGCGTCTTTCAGCCCGGTGACGGTGCCGGAGGGCTTTTCCAACAGATACGCACCCACGGCCTTTTTCTTGTAGACCAGCAGCACGCCGTAGCTGCTCACATCGCCCCGGCTGGCCGCCGGGATGAGCGCTGTCCACTTCTCCACCGTCTTGCCCTTGTAGCGGGCCAGGTCCATGCCGCTCTGCTGCACCACCCCGTTAAAGGCCGAAAAGCTGTCGTCCCACTTGCGGGGGATCTTCACCTTGTCGGCGGTGATGGACGCGCCGTCCACGTCCAGCCCGTAGCCCGTGAACCAGGTCTGGATGTCCTGCGCACTCTCGATTTTATTACCTGCCGCCGCGACAGCCACCGAGCGGGTGCTGATGTACCGCCCCAGCATGGCGCTGAACACCACCAGCGCACAGCACATCGCCCCCACGCCCAGCTTCTTGACGCTCGCCTTACTCAGTGTGACCACAAACATACCCTTGCCTCCCACCCATTCAGATTTGTCCGTACAGCATATGCGGGAGGCCGCGGTATCATGCAAAAACGGGGCCGCTTCTCTTTGCTGTCGCCGTTGACAAACAGGCCCGGAGAGGGTAAACTTAGGCAGAGATATTTGCAATTCATTTGCCTATGATAGATTATAGCAGTTTGCGTTTTTAATGCACAAGCAACATCCGCAAACTGCATATCGCAAATATGCTATTTTAATAGGCACTATCTTTGAAAATTGCGATAATAAAATTGCACTGCCGCATCAAATCCATTTGTCACTGTTCAGTGACCTGCGGTTCGGTGCCCCCCGCTGGATTTTATTTGTAAGGGGACTTTCCGCACGGGTAAACGCATCAAAAATTGTATCCTTGAAATCTGCCGACATTCCCATACCATTATCGCTAACTAAGAAACGGTACTTTGCATAGACAGATGACTTTGTCTCACATTCTTCTACCAGAAGCTGAATTTTTCCACCCTCCTGCGTATATTTTATGGCATTAGACAGCAGATTACTGAAAATCTGCATCAAATGAACCTGATCCCCATTCACCCACTCATGACGGATGTTTTCTTTTATAATTGTAAGTGTCTGCTTCTTTTCATATATTTGAGAATGAAATATAGTGTCAAGTTCCTGTATAAAATCCAGAATAGAAAAGTCAGAATACTTGAAGACTGTTTTTCCTGCCTCAATCTTGCTCATATCCAAAACATCATTAAT
>ERZ772854.442-NODE-442-length-49793-cov-11.547127_pt1 | contig 49793 bp, 33 predicted proteins | sample MGYA00580844_ERZ772854 | MGnify/ENA primary metagenome ERZ772854 (study PRJEB29015, sample SAMEA2737727) | human gut metagenome | biome: human gut; feature: human-associated habitat; material: faeces | place: China | collected 2012 ...
CGCGAAACCGGGAAAAGCCGGAGTGTACAACATTTTGATTATGGAAGAAAAACAGACCATTATGGCGCTTGGCGCAGGTGCTACTACAAAAGTTGTTTTTGAGGATGGCAAGCGTATTGAGCGTGTGGGAAATGTAAAGGATATTACAAATTACCTGGATCGTGTGGATGAGATGGTAGAGCGGAAGCGGGAATTGCTGAAAAACTGTGGTCAGCTCTAAAAAATAATTTTATAGATAAAAGAATACACCTGAGAAATGATTCGAGCATGTATGTTTTCGGAGCATTTTCAGGTGTTTTTTTATAATATTTCAGCCAGAAAACCCATGGTCTTTAGACCGTGGGATGAATGGCGTCAGATATAGAATATATATTTACCGAAAATATGGTATTTTGGTAAAATATATGGCATAATATACATACAGAAGTTCAAACTTCGAGTTTGCGAAAGGAGAAAAACTGTATGTATCTTACTATTAAACAACAGGTAAAGCATTTGTCCAAGGAAGATTATCTCACCATTAAAGAACTGTGTCATACCGCTAAAAACCTTGCCAATGAGGCAATCTATAATGTGCGCCAGTATTACTTTACGGAAGGTGAGTTTCTTAAATACGAGAAGAATTACACTCTTTTAAAGAATAGTCCTAATTACAAAGCACTTAATTCTAATATGGCACAGCAGATATTAAAAGAAGTTGATGGTTCTTTCAAGTCATTTTTTGGTTTGCTTAAACTTACCAAGCAGGGTAAATATGCTTTTAGGGACTGCAAACTGCCACACTATCTTCCCAAAGATGGATATGCGACACTTGTTATCGGTTTTGTAAGACTGAATGGAAATAAGTTAATACTTCCATTTTCCAACAACTTTAAGAAAACACACAAGGCCGTTGAAATAACGATACCGCCTGTACTGCTTGATAAAAAGGTTAAGGAAATCCGTATCATACCGAAAGCTGGTGCAAGGTTCTTTGAGATTCAGTACACATATGAATCTGAATGTATCCAAAGAAATCTTAATAAAAACAATGCACTTGCATTAGATTTAGGTATCAACAATCTTGTGACCGCAGTATCTAACAGTGGAAAAACGTTCATCATTGACGGAAGAAAGCTTAAATCCATCAACCAGTGGTTCAATAAAGAAAATGTACGTTTGCAATCCATAAAAGATAAACAGCATTTTGGCAAAAAGACCACAAACAGGCAAAAAGCGATTGCTCGTGACCGTAACAACAAGGTCAATGATTACATGAGCAAAGTTGCACGCAAAGTCATAGATTACTGCGTTGCCAATGACATAGGAACTCTTGTAGTCGGCTATAATGAAACATTCCAGCGAAGCAGTAAAATAGGAAAACAAAACAACCAGAATTTTGTGAACATTTCTTATGGCAGGCTGCGCAGCAAACTGAAATATCTGTGCGAACTGAACAGTATCGTATTTGAAAAACAGGAAGAATCGTATACATCAAAAGCCTCATTCTGGGATAGAGATGATATACCGGTTTACAACGCTGACAATCCCAAAGAGTATCAGTTCAGTGGAAGCAGAATACATCGTGGTCTGTACGAAACGGCAGGTGGCAAAACAGTCAATGCAGATGTTAACGGGGCATTAAACATCATGAAAAAAAGTAACGTTGTGGATATGAATATCCTATACGGTAGAGGCGAAGTGGATACGCCTGTAAGAATAAGGATTGCCTAGCTTGGCTAGGTGGAAACTTAAATATCAAACTTCTTAAACAGAGCCGTAAGGCTCTTAGAAGCCCATTACCTTTAGGTGATGGGTAGTTCACAAGCAAACTGTACTTAAAAAACACTTGCTATATCAAACTCACAAACGTATAATAAACTATGTATGTGAACACAGAAAAAGTGAAGAGATCTGTGTTTGGCAATGGATACGAAAACAGACATCGGATATCTGTTTTTTAGGAATATAAAATACAGAGCAATCTGTATGGAATGGAGGATATACAGTGGCTTTAAAGAAAAAACCGGTAAACGGTATGAAAGATATTATGCCGGATGAGATGCAGATCCGCGATTATGTACAGAGCGTGATCAAAGAGACTTATCGTGCATTCGGATTTTCCCCGATCGAGACACCTTGTATGGAAGATATTGCAAACCTGAGCAACAAGCAGGGTGGAGAAAATGAGAAACTGATCTTCAAGGTATTAAAACGTGGTGAGAAATTGAAACTGGAGACTGCACAGAGTGAGGCAGATCTGGTTGATTTTGGTATGAGATATGATCTGACTGTACCGCTTTGCCGTTATTATGCAAACCATGCAAATGATCTGCCGTCCCCGTTTAAGGCACTTCAGATGGGAAATGTATGGCGTGCAGACCGTCCGCAGAGAGGTCGTTATCGTCAGTTCATGCAGTGCGATATTGATATTCTTGGCGAGCCGTCCAATCTGGCAGAGATCGAGCTGATTCTTGCTACCACTACAACACTTGGCAAACTTGGATTCAAGAATTTTGAAATCCGTATCAATGAGCGCCGTATCTTAAAAGCAATGGCAGCTTACAGCGGATTTGCAGAGGAAGAGTTTGATACCGTATTTATCATTCTGGACAAGATGGACAAGATCGGTCTGGAAGGTGTTGCAGAGGAACTTGCAAAAGAAGGTTATGCACAGGAAGCGATCGATAAATATCTGTCACTGTTCGCAGGTGTGGAGCAGGCAGAAGATGGCATCAGCTATCTGGCAGATACTTTAGGTGACTATCTGGATGCCGAGATCGTTCAGAATATGAAAGAGATTGCCTCCGCAGTAAATGCAACAAAGATGGCATCTTTTGAGCTGGTATTTGATCCGACTTTAGTACGAGGTATGTCTTACTATACAGGAACTATTTTTGAGATCGCGATTCCGGAGTTTGGCGGAAGCTGCGGTGGCGGCGGCCGTTACGACAAGATGGTCGGCAACTTTACCGGAAAAGATGTTCCGGCCTGTGGTTTTTCCATCGGATTTGAGCGTATCATCCTGCTTCTGATGGAGAATGGATTTAAGATTCCGGAGCAGCCGAAAAAGACAGCATATCTGATCGAAAAAGGATATCCGGGAGATAAACTGAGCGAAGTAATCGGACAGGCACAGCAGGCTCGCGCAAATGGTGAGCAGGTACTGGTTGTCCGCATGAATAAAAATAAAAAATTCCAGAAAGAGCAGCTTTCCAAAGAAGGTTATGAAGAGTTTGTAGAATTTTTTAAATAGGAGGAAAAAGTTATGGCAGAGTCCATGCGTGGATTAAAGAGATCCCACAGATGTACGGAAGTATCCAGTGCGGATATCGGAAGTACCGTTACTGTGATGGGATGGGTACAGAGAAGAAGAAATCTGGGAAGCCTGATTTTTATTGATCTGAGAGACCGTTCCGGTCTGCTTCAGATCGTATTTGATGAAAATAGTGTAGGAACGGACGGATTTGCAAAAGCGGAGACACTCAGAAGTGAGTACGTTATCGCAGTTGTTGGAAAAATTCAGAAACGTTCCGCAGCAGTAAATGAGAATTTAAAAACAGGTGATATCGAAGTGATCGCAGAGAGCCTGCGCATCCTTTCTGAATCCGATACACCGCCTTTCCACATTGAGGAGAATTCTCAGACAAAAGACGAGATCCGGTTGAAATACCGTTATCTGGATCTGCGTCGTCCAGATTTACAGAGAAATCTGATGTTGAGAAGTAAAGTAGCTTATCTGATGCGTGATTTCATGGCAAAAGAGGGCTTTATCGAGATCGAGACACCGGTTCTGACAAAATCCACGCCGGAGGGAGCCAGAGATTATCTGGTACCGAGCCGTGTGCATCCGGGAAGTTTTTATGCACTTCCGCAGTCTCCACAGCTGTTCAAACAGCTGCTGATGTGCTCCGGATATGACCGTTATTTCCAGATTACAAAATGTTTCCGTGATGAGGATTTACGTGCAGACCGTCAGCCGGAGTTTACACAGGCCGATATGGAGCTGTCTTTCGTAGATGTAGATGATGTATTAGACGTAAATGAGCGTCTGTTAAAATATGTATTCAAAGAGGCAATCGGTGTGGATGTACAGATTCCGCTTCCACGTATGACATGGCAGGATGCCATGGACCGTTATGGTTCTGACAAACCGGATACCCGTTTTGGTATGGAATTACATGATGTATCTGATGTTGTAAGAAACTGCGGATTCGGTGTATTTACCGGCGCATTGGAAAACGGCGGAAGCGTTCGCGGTATCGCTGTTCCGGGCAAAGCTTCCATGGGACGTAAACAGATCGACAAGCTGGTTGATCTGGCAAAGACATACGGAGCAAAAGGTCTGGCTTACCTGTGTGTAAACGAAGATGGCACATACAAATCTTCTTTTGCAAAATTCATGACAGAGGAAGAACTTGCAGCTTTAGTAGAAGCTACTGAAGGAAAACCGGGCGATCTGCTCTTATTTGCAGCAGATAAAAATAAAGTTGTCTGGGCTGTTCTTGGCGCATTAAGACTTCATATGGCAAAAGAACTGAACCTGCTGGATCCGAACCAGTACAACTTCCTCTGGGTAACAGAGTTCCCGTTACTGGAGTGGTCCGATGAAGAGAATCGTTATATGGCAATGCATCATCCGTTTACTATGCCAATGGAAGAGGATTGGGATAAGATCGATTCTGATCCGGGCGCTGTTCGTGCAAAAGCATATGACATCGTATTAAACGGTACCGAGCTTGGCGGCGGTTCTGTCCGTATCCATCAGGATGATATTCAGGAGAAAATGTTTGAGGTACTTGGATTTACAAAAGAGCGTGCATGGGATCAGTTTGGTTTCCTGCTCTCCGCATTCAAGTATGGTGTACCGCCACACGCAGGACTGGCTTACGGCTTAGATCGTATGGTAATGCATATGGTACATGCAGATTCTATCCGTGACGTTATCGCATTCCCGAAAGTAAAAGATGCTTCCTGTCTGATGACAGAAGCTCCAGGTACGGTAGATGAGAAACAGTTAGAAGAACTTGGACTTGCAATCAAACTTCCCGAAGAGACAACAGAAGAGGAGTAATTGTAAAATTGCATAAAAATGAGTAAAAAGCGGGAGTGGAAAATCTGAGGATTTTCTGCTCCTGCTTTTTGCATGCCTTGAAAATAAAGGATTTGTGGGAAAAAATGCGTGTTGTGCAATTTGTATAGTGTAAGAAATGCAGAAAAATTTATGGTTGACGGTCAGGGGGAAGTGGTATATATTCATGCTATCGTTCTTCAAACAAATCTGATTCAGATAAAATTGCATAGTTATCAGAGTGGTGATATCTTACGAGCAGTCTAAATATTGTTGCACCGATTCGGTAAATATCAAGAAAAACAGAGTGATACATTGTATTAGTTAAACTATGAAAATAAAAAGAGAAGAAGGCTAATGAAACTTGAACGCAGAATAAGCATTTCCCCGATTCAAGCGCGTAGAGCACTAAGCGGTGGGTAAGGGGGATGCTTATACCAGTGGGAGTTAAAAGCTCCCACTGACAGGTCGCAAAGCGACTGCGTTCATGAGCAAGTAGCGAAAGCGGATTGCGAATGTCCGCTTTAAATATGTAAATATTTCATATGGAGGAGGTTGTTTGCATGACAAAAAAGTTACGAGATTATTTTCCTATGCTGCAGACCAGAGAAGTAATTTTGAAAGAAATCAATAATAACGAAAAGATGTGGAGTACGTTTTATTCGTGGGAAGAAGAACGGCAGGAGGAATTTCTTGATTTTTGCACTGGAGCGCGGGGAGTAAAAGTGATGTATGATTTTGTGAGTAAAGAGATTTTGAATCCAGAGTCAACACCAGAGCGTATTGATGAATTATTGTCTCTGTTATTAAAGCAGGAGGTTCATGTGATGGAAGTTTTACCAAATGATGGAACACGATTGGCAGATGAATCATCACTTGTTATTATGGATATTGTAGTGCAGCTTTCCGATGGCAGCATTGCAAATCTGGAAATTCAAAAAATTGGGTATAAGTTTCCGGGAGAAAGAAGCGCCTGCTATTCCGCAGATTTGCTGTTGCGGCAGTATAAGCGGGTGCGAAGTGAACGAAAGAAAAAATTCAGTTACAAAGACATCAAAGATGTATATACAATTGTGCTGTTTGAAAACAGTCCTGCAGAATTTAAAAAATTTCCAGATGTATATATTCATTCTTTCGGGCAAAAATCAGATTCGGGATTGGAATTTAATCTGCTGCAAAAATATGTATTCGTAGCGCTTGACAATTTTAAAAATATTCAGCAAAATAAAGAAAATAAGTATCTGATAAACAGTCGACTTGATGCATGGATTGCGTTCTTTTGTATAGATGATCCGGAAATGATTGTTGCGATTATCGAGCAGTATCCCGAGTTTAGAGCATACTATGAACAAATCTATGACATTTGTCGAAATATCGAAGGAGTGATGGATATGTTTTCGAAAGAATTACAGGAACTTGACCGGAATACTGTGCAGTTGATGATTGATGAGATGCAGGAGGATTTGAAACAAAAAGGAAAAGAACTGGATCTCATAAATCAGAAATTAGGTGAGAAGAATCAGGAACTGGATGAGAAGAATCAGGAATTGAATGAGAAGAATCAGGAATTGAATGAAAAAAGTCAGGAATTGGATGAAAAAAATCAGAAATTACAGGCGGCTTTAGCGCGTATTCATGAGCTTGAAGAGGAAAAGAAAAAAGCAAATCAATAAGATGGAAAATGAATTCCTAACAGAAAGCCGGCAATTGCCGGCTTTCTGAAAAATATGCTAAAACTATACTATTCATAATCCACCCGGAAGAATGCAAAGTTCAGATCGGTTTCAGTTCCGTCTTTAAGATGAACATAAGGTGTGACTTCCAGAGACGTGAAGTCCTGTGTTAATGCTGGAAGCAAAATATTAGTCTGGAAGCAATAATTTCCGTCATCATCAACATATGTGCTTTCTCCGGAATTATTCCAATGTTCATCTCCGGAGTCGTTTGAGTCAAAGTAGACGGAGGAGAAGGTCTCTGAATCTGTCTTTGTATCAAAGATATTTCCATTGGAATCGATAATGTGGCAGTAAATCCAGTTATGAATTGTATCACCGGAAATGATCTTATCGAACTGATCATAGGAAGCTTTATCCTTGCCAAAATTCCATGTCAGACTAAGATAAGTTCCAGAGGCAGAAGTCTTGCTTTCTCCAACAGTTACCGTTGCACCATTTGCGGCAGATGCAGTGATTGCTGGTTTGACATTGGTATTACCGGAAATATAAAAGCTGATCGTCTGCGTGTAGAAATATCCGGTTTTGGGATCTCTGACGGTTGTCAATGGAATCTGTACTTTACAGTTGTCTGGAAGATCTGCATCGGAAAGTTCCACTGTAGCATGAAATGCACCGCGTTTATATTGTGGATCACCTTCGTCACCATAGATACCGTTGATGTCCCAGGTAGCCAGATAAACTGTATCATTGATAACAATACGGTCAGGAAGAAACCAGTCTCCAAGTGTATTTAGACCATATTCGGTTGCTTCGCCATAAATGGAAAGCAGACCGCCATCATAATAAGCATCGATCACATTCATATACGGGGTTGACAGTTTTTGATATTTACCGTCCTGATTATACAGTTCTAACATAACATCCGGCCAGGTATCAGAAAAAGTAGTAACAAGACCGCTTTCTTCTGATACAATCGTTGCTGGTGCCACAGAATTTGTCGTGTCAGAAGCTGCAGATGTTTCTTCTTCGGAAGAACTTTCCGGAGTAGTGATACGTCCTGTTTCCTGCAAATACTGCTGTGATCTTGCCTGATACTGTTTAATTCCGGCATAAGCGCCGGTGGTTCCCATAGTAGCGCATACAATAATTACGGCAGCAACTTTTGCCGGCATCCATTTCTTTTTGGATTTTATAGGAGAAATATTTTTTTTCTGCTGTTCCTGAGCTACCTGCTTAGCAACAAGCTGTTTAAAATGTTCCGGTGTTTTTGGAAAAGTTTCTTTTTCATATTCGAAATCATTGTGTTTAGAGTCGTGATTCATATGGCGGCCTCCTTTTCAAACATTGTTCGTAACTGAAGTTTTCCGCGGTTTAACCGCATTTTTATGGCACTTTCACTCATTTCCAGAATGTCTGAAATTTCCCGTATTTTAAATCCGTCAAAGTAGTACATTACCAGTGGAAGACGGTAGGAAATATCTAGCTGCATCAGATGCTGATACAGGTCTGAGTAATCCTGCTGTGCGGCTTCTTCGGTCAGTACACCTTCCTCATAAGTGACTTCCCGTTTGCGTTTTCGCAGGATCATCTGACATTCGTTGATCAATATGCGTGAAAACCATGTTTTGGCATATTCCTGTTTTTTTAGTGTGTGAAGTTTTGAAAATCCTTTTACGATGGCAGACGACATGGCATCCTCACAGTCGGCATCCTCTTTTAAAATCGCCTTTGCAATGCGGTAGAAGTCATCGGTAAAAGAAATGATCAAATCTCCGAAATCCTGTTTTGTCATAACTTCCCTCTTTTTATCTCAATATGTTTTTATAAATGTGAAATGAGATTTTTATACTCTGTAATAGCTATTACACCCATTAGATGCAGTTTAACATAAAAAAGTCACAAACATATGATAAGAATTCATCTCAGTCTGAGTTGAGACTCCCACTTCTGCAAGTGGTGAGTAGTAACAAGTATTTCTCAGTGGGAGTTCAATCTCCGACTGAGATAAATGCTCCGCGAGGGCGCACATTGTCTGGGAGACAATGGTTTTGCGCCGACCGGAACGGAGTGTAGAGTGCAGTGATTCTGAAAAGAAGATGTCAGCTTGCGCTGACCAGAATCACGCACCAAGTCTCACGTGCGTTCGACTTGAATCAAAGTAGATTTGTTCTCCTTGTTGGTTTGGTTTCCGGCAGAATTGGAGACATGTGCAGAAGAATTATGTCATGTGTTACACAATGTGCATGTTGTGATAAAAATGATGATGGCATTTGGGAATTTTACCTGCAATTTACAGAAATCTGGTTCTGGATTTTACCCGGTGGTCATAAGCTGAAAATGTTGCAAATCTGAGAAATATTTTTTCTGGAAAGTTAATCAGAAAAAATAAGTCATAAATCAGAAATCCACGCATATAGTATAGAGTGGGCTAAGAAAGGAGAGATGTATATTTGAAAGAAGAAAAAGAAAAGAGAATTGATACCAAAAAAGAAAAAGAGATAAAAACAGGGGACGTGACAATGCATGAAACAGAAGAACCTGCCGATGTGTTTCCGGAGAAAACAGGGGATAATCTGATATTTCTGGATGATCCGAAATTACGAAAAGAATATCTGGATTGTATGAGATATCTGCTGACGCAGATTACAGATTTTGGATTTGTGCAGGAGGAAGAACTGGGACGCAGCATTATCAGTCATACAAAATATCGTTTAAAAACAAGAGAGAGTATTCTGGCAAAGATGGAGCGCAAGAAACGGGAGTTGACAGAGGAGAATGTGTTTACTTACATAAATGATCTGGCAGGGATTCGTGTGATCTGCCTGTTTCTGGATGATATCTACCGGGTGAGAGATTTTGTCCGTGAACTTCCTGGAATTACAATTGTGAAAGAGAAAGATTTTGTGAAAAAACCGAAAAACAGTGGCTATCAAAGCCTGCATATGATCGTACAATTTGCTAATGGAAAAAAGGTTGAAATTCAGTTGAGAACCATTGGAATGGATTTCTGGTCGGTACTGGAATATCAGCTGCAGTATAAAAAGCATCATAAAAAAGGAAAACAATTGAAAAAGGAGCTGTTTTCCTGTGCCATTGATGTAAGAAATATGGATCAGCGGATGCTGGATCTGAGACAGTCAATTGAAAACGTATAAAAAGGTGTGCCTTCCAGGAAAGCACACCTTTTTTATTACTCAAAGTCAGGGGAATGGGTACATTCTCTTTACCTGCTTCAATGTATTCATTTGTTAAACTGTAATCGAATCTTAAGCCTCAATTGGTTTCAGATCGTCAGCGATGATCAGTTTTGCTTCTGTAGCTGCCTGAATCTCTTCAACAGTGAATTCCGGATTGTACTCTTTTAATACGATTCCTTCCGGAGTTACTTCCATAACACCCATCTCAGTAACAATCAGGTTTACCTGAGCTTCTGCTGTCAGAGGTAATGTACACTGTTTTAAGATCTTCGGTGCACCTTTCTGTGTGTGCTCCATAGCAACGATAACTCGTTTAGCACCTACTACAAGGTCCATAGCTCCACCCATTCCAGGAACCATTTTTCCAGGAATGATCCAGTTTGCGATATTTCCTTTCTCATCTACCTGAAGAGAACCAAGGATTGTAGCATCTACATGTCCACCACGGATGATGGAGAAAGATGTAGCACTGTCAAAGAACATACCGTCTTTCTCGATACCAGCCGGTTGTCCGCCTGCATTTACGATGTATGCAGCATCCGGATCTTCCGGATCAACAGCTGCAAGACCGATGAATCCGTTCTCAGACTGTAATGTAAGTTTAACAGATGGATCAAGGTAATCCGGAACCATAGTAGGAAGTCCGATACCAAGGTTTACAACATCACCATCATGTAATTCTTTAGCGACACGTTTCGCGATATATGGTTTGATTTCACTTCTTTCCATCTTATGCTTCCTCCTTTACTACTAAATAATCAACATAAATGTGTGGAGTTTCCACATAGTCTGGACCAATCTCACCAGCCGGAACGATTTTCTCAACTTCAGCGATAACGATATCAGCGGCAGAAGCCATCATCGGGTTGAAGTTACGAGTAGATCCTTTGTAACGGATATTTCCGGATTCATCAGCAATATATCCCTGGATGATTGCAACGTTACCACGGATTGCTTTCTCAAGAAGGTACTCTTTACCATCTAATTCGATAACCTGTTTGCCTTCAAGAGTTGTCGGTGAAGTGCTGTCAGCAACGATAGTACCGATACCTGTTGGTGTAAGGAATCCTGCAAGACCAGCTCCGCCTGCACGTACCTGCTCAGCAAGTGTACCCTGTGGCTGAAGTTTTAATTCGATCTCACCAGCATTGAATTTTGCTGCAACTTCTTTGTTCAGACCTACGTGTGTAGCGATTAATCTTTTAATTAATCCGTTGTGAAGTAAACGACCGGTTCCTTCATTTTCGAAACCTGCGTCGTTACATACAACTGTAAGGTCTTTTGCTGTTACTTCGTTTACGATAGATTTTGCTGTTCCGTTTGTCATGAATCCACCGACTAATACTGTATCGCCATCTTTGATCAGTGCGGCAGCTTCTTTAGCAGAAATAACTTTTGTTCTAGCCATTTCTTTCCCTCCTATTAATTACATGATAATAATTATTGTGCTCTGTTGATAACGTCATGCGTCCACATAGCCTGTTTCCATTATAGCACCTTGCCCGGCAAAATCCAGAGATATTTCACAAAAAAATTGAAAAAACTGTGATTGGTTTGTAAAAAGTTTGAATCAACGCTTTAAAGTGATAAAATATTTTTGTTGATTTTTGGAATAAAGTAAGATAAAATGACAGAAATGAGTTGAGACAAAGGAGAAAACAGTGATGAATTACTACGGAAAAGGAAATATGATGTCTGTAAGGGAAGATGTCGTGGTTTTGGATGCAACGCTGCGTGACGGTGGTCTGGTAAATGATTTTTACTTTACCGATGACTTTGTACGCGATTTATATAAAACGAATCTGGAAGCCGGTGTAGATTATATGGAGTTCGGCTACCGGGCAGATAAAAAGCAGTTTGATGTGAACAAATTCGGAAAATGGAAATTCGCGGAAGATGAAGCGATTCGTGAGATTGTCGGAGACAATGACACCGATATGAAGATTTCCATTATGGCAGATGTGGGACGCTGTGATTACAAGCACAGCATTAAAGACCGCGCGGACAGCCCGGTTGATCTGATTCGTGTGGCTACTTATATCAATACGATGCCGGAAGCAATTGCCATGATTGAGGACGCTGCCGCAAAGGGTTATGAGACAACCTGCAATATTATGGCAGTTTCCAAATGTCAGGAGCGCGATATTCAGATGGCGCTGGAGATGCTTGTAAAATCTTCGGTAAACGGCGTTTACGTGGTTGACAGCTATGGTTCCCTGTATCCGATGCAGATCTGTGAGATCACCTCCATTTATCTGGATGCGCTGGCAGAGAGCGGAAAAATGGTTGGTATTCATGCGCATAACAATCAGCAGTGTGCTTTTGCAAATACCGTTCAATCACTGGCGGTTGGTGCAAGTATGCTGGATGGAACTGTCATGGGAATGGGACGTGGCGCAGGAAACTGTTCACTGGAAGGACTGCTTGGATTTTTGAAAAATCCGAAGTATGAGATTGCACCGGTACTTTCTTTTATTGAAAAACATATGTTAAAACTCATCGAAGACGGAACGGTATGGGGATACAATATCCCTTATCTGCTGACCGGTCTGACAGATCAGCATCCAAGAACTGCTATTGCCGCAACGAAAAATCACGATACGAATTATCTGGATTTTTATCATATGCTGCTGGATGACTAAAAATTCAAGTCGAACGCACGTGAGACTTGGTGCGTGATTCTGGTCAGCGCAAGCTGACATCTTCTTTTCAGAATCACTGCACTCTACACTCCGTTCCGGTCGGCGCAAAACCATTGTCTCCCAGACAATGTGCGCCCTCGCGGAGCATTTATCTCAGTCGGAGATTGAACTCCCACTGAGAAATACTTGTTACTACTCACCACTTGCAGAAGTGGGAGTCTCAACTCAGACTGAGATAAAAAACTGTGAGAGGGAAAAATTTCCGTTTCTCACAGTTTTTTTATTTTTCTATAATAAAGAAATCCGGTCAGATCTGCCAGAATCCATCCAATCGGAATCGCCCACCAGATAGCGCTGACACCAAGCGGGGTATTCGGTGCAAAGGCATAAGCCAGAACTACTCTTGTTCCCAGTGATACGATGGTGAGCACCAGCGACATGGCAGGCCGTTCGATTGCCCGGTAAAGACCATAAAGTAAAAACAGACAACCGATGCCCCAGTAAAAACCGCCCTCAATATGCAGATAACGTACACCTTCCGCAATGATCGTCGTTTCACCTGCATCCACAAAAATCTGCATTAATGGACGGGCAAAGATCCAGACAACAGCGGAAATGATCACGCAGAAAAGAATCGACACGCGAACCGCAGTGCGGATTCCGGCGGTTACCCGATCCGGACGTTTGGCACCATGATTCTGGGAGATAAACAGGGAAAAGGCATTGCCAAATTCCTGCACCGGCATGTATGCCAGCGTATCGATTTTGACCGCGGCGGCAAAAGCTGCCATGATCGCAGTACCGAAGCTGTTTACCAGTCCCTGGATCATCAGGATACCAAAGTTCATAACGGATTGCTGCAGACAGGTGAAAAAGGCGTAGCGTCCCACTTCTGAAAACGTTGTTTTCCGGAAAATGCGCTGTTCCTTTTTCGGAAAAAGCTGTGGATTTTTCCATAAAGCAGCAATTGTAATGCCAATACCGGAGACGCCCTGTGCAATCACCGTGGCACCGGCAGCTCCGCCGACACCAAGCTGCAGTCCGATTACAAACCACAGATCCAGCACGATATTTAAAATGCTGGAAACTGCCAGAAAAATCAGGGGCAGGATGGAATTGCCGACTGCCCGCAGGACAAAGGCAAAATAATTGTATAAAAATGTAAATCCAATGCCGATAAAAATAATGCGGGCGTAAATGCGCATCAGCTCATAAATGTCTTCCGGTGTCTGAAGCACTGTCAGAATCCCGTCCGTTCCGATAAACACGATCAGGTACATGAGGAGCGTCACCAACAGAACAAGCCAGAAAGAAACCCACATACATTCTTTCATTTCTTTTTGCCGGCCGGCGCCGTAATGTATGGAAAACAGCGCGCCGCATCCCATACAGAGTCCGATCATGACAGAAGTCAGAAAGGTCATCAGGGTGTAAGTGCTGCCGACGGCTGCCAGTGCGCCGGAACCAAGAAAACGTCCGACGATAATCGTATCGGTAATATTGTAGACCTGCTGTAACAGATTTCCCAACATCATCGGCAGGGCAAAAAGCAGCAGGGTTTTAAAGATTGGTCCTTTTGTTAAATCTTTTTCCATAATGGTATTACTATAGCACAGATTTGCAGATTTTTGCATATGTTGTGGTGAAAGTATCGTTTGGAGTGCAATATGAATTTTGGACAGGAAAGATTTCAGTGGCTGGAGCAGGATCCGTATACCCGCGAAAAAATGCCATTTTATATGACATATCCGATGCAGAATACCGTATTTGAGGAGACGGAGTATGAAAAAGACTGCAAACGTCTGCAGGAAATGTATCCGCGGGATGCCAGAAAAATTCAGAGTATGGTGGATGAGGAATGCGATCGGATGGAATATGAAGGCAGCATGATGTTTGACCGGTATCCAGACCGGCTGATGATGGAGATGATCTGCCGAAGGATTTACCGGGGATTGCGGCCGGAAGATGTGGAAGAGGATGGGCGTCTGCATGTGGATGAAAAATATTTTATGCTGGTACAGGTAATGCTTATGCAGGAAATGTATCGCAGAAGATGCAGACATTATCGGTGTCGGAGATGGTATTAGGTCTTGTGTGTCGCAAAAAGATACCCTATAATGGAAACGACTTAAATTGATTTCCAATAAATTTTTATCTCAGTCTGAGTTGAGACTCCCACTTCTGCAAGTGGTGAGTAGTAACAAGTATTTCTCAGTGGGAGTTCAATCTCCGACTGAGATAAATGCTCCGCGAGGGCGCACATTGTCTGGGAGACAATGGTTTTGCGCCGACCGGAACGGAGTGTAGAGTGCAGTGATTCTGAAAAGAAGATGTCAGCTTGCGCTGACCAGAATCATGCACCAAGTCTCACGTGCGTTCGACTTGAAATTAATAGGTAACAAGATAGATAATTCCTTACTGACTGTAAGGGGGATTCACCACAAATATATTGCAGTAGAAAAGAGAAACGTTATGATAGAAAATCCATGGAAAGAAATACTGACTGGCTGCATGAATGAGCAGTTGGCAAAAATCATTATCAGCGGTCCGCGCAAAAAAGATGGAGTGCGAAAAATTGAGATACGACCGGTATTATTAAAGGAAAAACTCATGTTTCAGGCAAGTGCTTACACAGAAAAACAGGTGCAGCATTACAACCTGACAGAAGCAGAATGTTATGAGAAGATTGCGGAGTGGACAGAAGGGTTCCGCCAGTTAGAGGCGCTGCATCCGCAGGAGCACATTCAGGTGCTGATCAGCAAAAAAGGAAAACGGTCGGTACACAGGTCAAAATCCGGCTGTCCGGTTCCGAAAGCGAACCTGTCACATAACCGGAAGAAACAGTATATTTTAGATCCGGAGATTCCGGTTCCGTTTCTGATCGACCTTGGGGTTCAGACCAAAGAGGGCAAAATCGTTCATTCCAGATATGATAAGTTCCGTCAGATGAACCGTTTCTTAGAATTTATTGAAGATATCGTTCCGGAGCTTCCAAAAGACAGAGAATCTGTTATCATAGATTTCGGTTGTGGCAAGTCTTATCTGACGTTTGCCATGTATTATTATCTGCATGAGTTGAAACACTATGATGTACGGATCATCGGATTGGATTTGAAAGCAGATGTTATCGCGCATTGTCAGAATCTGGCAGAGGAATACGGATATGAAAAACTGTCCTTCCTGACGGGTGATATTGCACAGTATGAGGGTGTGGATCATGTAGATATGGTCGTAACCCTGCACGCCTGTGATACAGCGACTGATTATGCGCTGGAAAAAGCCGTAAAATGGGGCGCAAAAGTGATTTTGTCTGTGCCGTGCTGTCAGCACGAAGTGAATAAACAGATTCAGAATGATCTGTTGCAGCCGGTTTTGAAGTATGGACTGATCAGGGAACGGATGTCGGCGCTTTTGACCGATGCGATCCGTGCAAATCTGCTGGAAGAAGCAGGCTATCAGGTGCAGGTACTGGAATTTATTGATATGGAGCATACGCCGAAAAATATTTTATTGCGGGCAGTAAAATCCGGAAAGCAAAAAACATCCGGGGAACTGACAGAATTGATGGAGGAACTGCATGTGTCACCGACGCTGGCGGCGTTGCTGAGAACAGAAAGGAATACAGCAGATGCGTAAAGGAATACGAAAGTTTTTTATCCTTGTGGCGGTGTTTATCGTTGCATTATTTACTTTTTCCAAGATCACAAACCATGAAACGAAGGATCTGACGACGGATATGCCGGCGGCTTCCCTCCCAATCGTATATTTTGAGGATAACGGGCACAGAGTCAATGAGCTGCATGGCTATACGGCGGAAATGTCAGCGGTTTCCATGCGTGATACCATCACGCCCCTTCCGGATAACCATAAGCTGTCGCTTCGCATTGATCCGTATGGCAAAAATATTGACAGTGTGACCTTTGAAGTGCGCAGTCTGGACGGAAGCAGACTGGTTCAGGATGGAAAAGTTACGCTTTCCGGCGATGAGAGCGCAATGGAAGGTGAGATCACCGTTGAAAATCTGTTGGAAAAAACCACAGAATATCAGCTGATCCTGAAGGTAAAAGAGGGCGATACAACTGCAAGTTATTATACCCGGATCAAGGATGCCGGAGACAGTCAGATCAGTACCTGTGTGGATTTTGTGGAAGAATTTCATGCGATCACTATGGACAAAGACCGCCAGTCAGAGCTTGCTTCTTATATGGAGCCGTCTGCGGATGCAGACAATACTTCTTTGCAGACCGTTACCATCAACAACAGTCTTTCTCAGGCTTGCTGGGGGGATCTGCAGGGAACAGAAGTGACAGAACCGGTGGCATCCATCAAGGAAATGTGTGATGAATATCAGGTTATTTTGCTGGAATATATTTTATCTGCCGACAATGAGAACGGTCAGACAGAATATTATAACGTGCAGGAATATTACCGGGTGCGTGTCGGTGCAGAGAAAATTTATCTGTTAAATTTTGAACGGACCATGGAAGAAATTTTCCAGGGAGACGGTGCCCATGTATCCAAGGATTCCATTAATCTTGGCATCCGTTCCGATGTGGTGGATTACAAGGCGAATGAAACCGGAAATATTATCTGTTTTGTACAGCAGGGAGAGCTGTGGAGCTACAATCAGTCTGAGAACAAAATGACACAGGTATTCAGCTTCAGAAGTGGCGATGACATGGACATTCGGGAAAATTATGATGAGCATGCGATCCGGATCCTGAAAGCCGATGAGGGCGGAAGTATCGATTTTGTCGTATATGGCTATATGAACCGTGGAGAGCATGAAGGTCAGGTGGGTGTCAGCGTATGCCATTATGACTGTGTGACCAATACAGTGGAGGAAATGTTATTTATTCCGACGACATTATCCTATCAGGTGGTAAAAGAGCAGCTTGGCACGTTAATGTATGTATCGGATAACGGATATTTTTATCTGACTATTTCTGATCAGGTATACAAGATCAATCTGGATACGAAAAAATCAGAGATTTTTATCAGCGATCTGCAGTCGGATATGATCGTAAGTTCTGAAGACGGACGGCATATTGCATGGTCAGAAGATGGAGGCGTCATGCATGTGACAGATCTGGAAAAAGGCGATACTTACGATGTTAATGCGGAAAGTGGTCAGACTTTGAAACCGCTTGGATTTATCGGAAGCGACTGTATTTATGGATGGGGTTATACGTCAGATGTGTTCAGCACGGATACGCAGACCAATACGCTGGCACTGAGTCAGGTATTGATCATGGATTCTGGCGACAGTGAGCATCAGATTTTGAAAACTTACCAGAGTCCGGGCATGTATGTGACAGGTATCCGGGTGCAGGATGGCAGCATTTACCTGTCCAGAGTGGCAAAATCCGGAGATACCTATACGGATGCATCGGAAGATACGATCATGAATCGTGATATGCAGGATGAAAATCTGGTGAACGTGTCAACCACGACTTCTACGGTAAAACAGACGGAGGTTGTGATCACGCTGAGTACGGAATCCTCTGGAAAAGCACCAAAACAGGTGATCCCGAAACAGATTCTGAATGAGGAATCCGTGACAATCGAAATGAAAAACCTGAATGCGTTCAGTGACTATTATGTCTATGCGAAAGGTCAGGTTATTTTTGCGACAAAGGATATGGCAGCAGCAATTCAGAGCGCAGATGAAAATAAAGGTGTTGTCATCGGAAAAGATCTGCTTTATGTATGGCGGCGTGGAGAAAGTCAGACGCAGGAGCCGTTGGAAATTTCTGAATAAAATTCAAGTCGAACGCACGTGAGACTTGGTGCGTGATTCTGGTCAGCGAAAGCTGACATATTCTTCTCAGAATCACTGCACATCCCCGCGGAGCGTTTATCTCAGTCGGAGATTGTACTCCCACTGAGAAAGACTTGTTATTACTCACCACTTGCAGAAGTGGGAGTCTTCTCGACTGAGATAAAATGAGAGAGTCGAAAGCGACAGAAATACCGATTGTGGTGTTTGTGGATTACGTTTTCGGCTCTTTTTTTGATGGAAAATCTGGTATAAAATTTCACAAAAATAATATATTACAACAAGAGAAATCGGGTGGTGTTTCGTTTGGAACGAACATATGGAATCGGCATTATTCTGGGGGTATGCGGACTGATCCTGCTCATTGGAATTTTGAAGAAAAATGCAGAGATTTTGCTGAATTTTGTGGCTCGGACGGTGGTGTGTCTGATTTGTATGTACTTCCTAAATTCCTTCTTTACATCCAGGGGATTTGATGTGGCGATCGGTATCAATCCGTTGAGTCTTTTGACATGCGGAACCCTTGGAATCAGCGGGCTTGCGGCACTTTATGGGATCTTGTTCCTTCAGTTGTTGTGATAATGCACAAGTCGAAAAAATGACAGAAAAATGGCTATAGACAGGTGCAGGGAAAGGACTTATAATCGGTTTCACAAAGGAGGTGGAGCACATGTGGAACTAATTCGAATCAGTGCATCGGCAGTAATACTTCTTCTTGCTGTGAGGTCAGATTTTTCGGATGGTATCATTCGAAACAGACTGATTGCGGTGGGAATCCTGATCGGAATTTTGTGTTGGATTCCGGGATTTGAACCAAAGATTGCAGGAGAAGTGATCGGGGGGCTTTTATTACCGATACTGATTTGCTGGATCCCATTTCGTATGCATGGACTGGGAGCCGGTGATATCAAACTGTTCTGTGTGATCGGCTGTCTGAATGGCAGTCGGAATGTAATCTATTGTATCTGTATTTCTTTCCTGCTGGCAGCAGGATTCTCATTCGGCAGATTGCTGAATCAGAGACAGCTTTGGACAAGCATACAAAGCTGTGTCAGCTATTTTCAAATAGTAGTACAAAAGGGAAGGATCATTCCTTATCCTGAACGGACAAGAAAGGGCGCCCGGTTTCATTTTTCGGCGGCTATTTTGTTCGGGTATGCTGTAATTCTGGGGGTGAGTGTATGCAAAACCCTGTTGTGGTGATCGGGGGACTGGAAAAATCTTATATGCAAAAACTGGCGCTGTATCTGAATACACGGATCGGAAAAGATGGTTATGTGGAGTTATTGGAAGGTTCGGACAGGCAGATGGACTTGCTGGGAAGTTCGGGCAAACAGATGGAATTGCTGGAAAGTTCGGGCAGGCAGATAGATTCTGTGCGGGAAGATATGAGACTTCAAAATGTGAGGCACCAAAGAGAAAAACACTGGGAACTGGCAGTAGGTTCGGAAGCGTTTGTGGTGGCTTTGCAGGAAGCGGGACAGGCAGAACAGATTCTGATCCTTACTGATACGGAGGAAGAAGATGAGACGCATATCAGTCAGTACCAAGCCAGATCGGTACTGTTTCAGAAGATCATTGCGCGGTATCAATCCATTGCCAGTGTAGGGATGCAGATGGCGGCGGTAAAGAAGCAGCACTGGATTGTCTGTACCGGTGGAAACCGGGGAAGTTTGATGGCAGTTTCCGCGCTGTGTGCCTGGATTCTTGCCAGGAGACAACGGGTGTTGTATGTGGAATTTTCGGAAAACAGTGGTCTGGTATCGGTATTTCAACTGGAGTATGGAACCGCAGATATGAGTGATCTTTTTTTACAACTGAGAAAGAATATGGGGACGTCTTTGGAGCTGTTTACCGGGCAGCTGGATGGGATGGATTACATCCGTCCACCGGAAAATGCCATGATTTTGTATGAAATCAGGGAAGAGGATCTGCAGGCTTTTTTGAGGCAGCTTTCCGCAGAGGGGCGGTATGATGCGGTCGTATTTTCCGTGGGAAGCATGATCTGTGGATGTCAGCTTATTTTTTCACAGGCAGAGCGAATCTTGCAGATTTCGGGAGGAGATTTGTGCAGTCGTTGTGCTGCCGGGGAAGAAGTTGCTTTCTTAAAAAAATGTTGTTCAGAAGAAAAAGTAACAAAGCTGGTGGTTTCGGGTTTTTCCGGAGATCTGCCGGGGGTACATCTTTTGCATGAATGGTCTGAATCTGAAATGGGACAGCGGCTCAGACAGATATTGAATGCAGAATAAGCATTCACCGATTCTGGTGGGTAGAGCACTAAGCGGTGGTTAGTAAAAAGGGGGAATAGAATGGAGGCTCCATGGCAAGAGATCAAAAGACAGGTGATGGATGGACTTGATATGTCCAGAGAATTTACGGATGAAGAATTAAGAGAGCGAATCGCGCTGGCAGTACGAAGTTACAGCAAAGAAAAACTGCTGTCGCTGAAAGTGCGGGAAAGTTATGAGGAACAGATCTTTAATTCTTTTCGCAGGCTGGATGTATTGCAGGAACTGCTGGATGATCCGGAAGTGACTGAGATCATGGTAAACGGAAAGGCGCATATTTTTTATGAAAAGGCGGGGGCGCTGTATCCGTGGACAAAAGCAGAACTTTCCAGAGAACGTCTGGGTGATATGATTCAACAGATTGCAGGAAGTGCAAACCGGGCAGTGAATGAAGCAAATCCGATTCTGGATACCCGGTTGTCAGATGGTTCCAGAGTAAACATTGTGTTGGAACCGGTATCAGTGGAAGGCTCCTGTATCTCTATCCGTAAATTTTCGAAAAAACCGATGACGCTGGAGCGGTTGATGGAACTGGAGTCTTTATCACAGGAAGTCGCAGAGTTTTTAAAACTTCTGGTGCAAGCGGGATATAACATTTTTATTTCCGGTGGAACCGGCTGCGGAAAGACAACGTTTCTGAATGCATTATCTGCCTATATTCCAAAGACAGATCGGGTGATCACGATTGAAGATTCGGCAGAACTTCAGTTTCAGAATGTGCCAAATCTGGTGCGGCTGGAGACAAGAAATGCCAATGGACAGGGAGCAGAGGAAATCAGTATCCGTGATCTGATCCGCACGGCGCTTCGAATGCGTCCGGATCGGATCGTTGTGGGGGAAGTCCGTGGTGCGGAAGCATGGGACATGTTCCAGGCAATGAATACCGGACATGATGGTTCACTTTCAACAGGGCATGCCAACAGTGACAGGGACATGCTGCTACGTCTGGAAACGATGATGGCAATGGGGGAAAAGGTTGATTTTTCCGTGATTCAGCGGCAGATCGTAACGGGACTGGATATTTTGATCCATCTTGGAAGGATGCGTGACCGGACACGAAAAGTGCTTCAGATCAGTGAATTGTGTGGGATAAAAAATGGTGAGATCTATCTGAATACACTGTATCGGTTTCAGGAGACTGGTGTAAAGGGGGAAAAAGTGCATGGCATCTGGAAAAAAGAAAGTTCTTTGCAAAATCGCCAGAAGCTGGAAGAAAAAGGACTGGCATATTCCGGATAAAGCAGTTGATGTTTTAAAAGGAATTGGTGTTGGGATGGCAGCAGCATTTTTGTTCTATCGTTCAGCATGGGCATTGGTGCTCATTGTGCCGGCAGTCATCGCCTGTGTATGCCGTGGACGGACACGACGGGAGCAGGAACAGATAAAGCGGCTGCAGCGGCAGTTTCAGTCGGCAATGCAGTCTGTGTCGGGAACTCTTGGAGCCGGTTATTCACTGGAATATGCCTGGCGTTATGCACAGGGTGATATGCAGCGGTTGTATGGGAAGGATGCGGATATTGTGCGGGAGTTTGCATACATGAACCGGAAAATACAAATGAGTGAACCGCTGGAACAGGTTTTTTACGAATTTGCATGCAACAGCGGAAGCGAAGATATTTACCATTTTGCGGAGATCCTGCTGCATGTGAAACGAAGCGGGGGAAATCTGACTGAGATCATACGCACGACTACTGTAAAAATGCAGGAAAAAACAGAGGTATTACAGGAAATTGAAACAGCGGTGGCTGCAAAGCGGGCAGAACAGCGCATGATGATGATTTTACTGCCGGTTATTTTGCTTTTTATTACACTGAGTTCACCGGAATATACAGGGGCATTGTATAAAAATCTGGCAGGAGTTTTGGTGATGAGCGCTTGTCTTTGCGGATATCTGGTTGTGTTTTTCTGGTCGGAGAAAATTGTTCAGATTCCGGTGTAGAAGGGGTGAAGATGCGAAAGTGGAAGAGTTGGAAGGAACACAGGAGCAGTATTTTAGCAGTGGCAGTATTTACGTTGCTGTCAGTGATGCTTTTTATTTCACAAAATTATGGGGGCGAACCGGAAGGGACGGTTTCGCGGCAAGGAGAGGGAGAACCGACAGAAAGTCGGACATTTACATATGAGACGGCAGATGGGGAATCACAACAGATCGATCTTGAGGTACACCCGGTGGAGCGGGAAAATGCAGAGGTACAGCAGCTGCTGGAACAGGCGGTGGAAGAATGGGAAGCGGTATTTCTGGGAGAAAACAAATCCGAAAATGAGATAACCGGAAATCTGGTTCTGGAAAATACATTTTGTGACGGGTTGGTGCAGGCGGTATATGAGAGCAGCGATTATACCGTGATACAGGATGATGGAACGGTTGCAAATGAACAGGTTGGGGAAGATGGTGTGATCGTAACATTGCAGGCGGAGTTTTCTTATGCAGATATAAGCCGCACGGAGATTCGGGCATTGCAGGTAATGCCGCCCGTGCAGGGGAGCAGTCAGTGGCTGAGACAGCAGGTTCAGAAGCAATCTGGAAAACAGGAAGCCAAAAGCCGAACCAAGGAAACGTTTCAACTGCCACAGACAGCGGAAGGACAGAAAATATACTGGAAAACAAAAGAAACATCGGACTGGTATCTGCTTTTGCTGCTTGGAGGTGCGGCAGTAGTTTGTCTGGAATGGCAGAAAAAGGATCGGATCAGGCGGCAGGCAAAGCATCGGGAAGCATGCCTGAACCGGGAATATCCACAAATGGTAGAACAATTGTCATTATTGATGGGAGTCGGACTTACGCTGCGAAGAACTTGGGAGCGTATTCTTGAAATGGATCGGAAAATGCAAAAGAAGAAAGGCTATGTACAGCGTATTTATATGAAGGAAATGCATCGGACGTATCTGGATATACGAAAAGGAATGGGGGAAAGAGAAGCCTATGAGCAGCTTGCACGCCGGATCGGGTTACCGTCGTATCGACGACTGGTATCTATTTTAAACAGAAATCTGGAAAAAGGAACCCGTGACGTATGTGAAATGTTGGGGGAAGAAGCACGGAAAGCCTGGGAGATTCGGAAGAATCAGGCGAGAAAGGCAGGAGAAGAAGCCGGTATGAAGCTGCTTTTTCCGATGATGCTGGTATTTGTACTGATTCTGGTTATGTTGTTATTCCCGGCAGTGCAGAGCTTTTCTTTATAGCTGGCTGCTGATTGTAGAAAGCTAAAAGCACTTTGGACTATGCATTGTTAATTTGGGCAGCATGTCACGAGAAACCAGGCAAAAATTTGCCGGTTGTCAGTGGAAACAAATATTGGGTAAAAGATAAATGTATGGAGGGAAACATGGGACAGGAATATATCAGAGAAGGAAAACGTTTTTTATATGAAGAATCAGGTATTGGTGTTGTGGAAATTATCTTGATTTTGGTCGTTTTGGTGGGTTTGATTTTAATTTTTAAGAAGCAGCTGACCAGTTTGGTAAATAAGACATTTACCAATATCAATAACAAAGCAGGAACTCTTTGATGAAACAGAGATTTTGCAGCGGAAGTGTCAGTATTTTCTATGTACTGATACTTGTGGGACTTATATCCGTGCTGTTTGCGTTTCTGGAGGCAGCACGCGTAAGTGCCTTAAAAACGAATGTACATCTGCTTACCGGACAGGCGGAAGATGCGGTGTATGCGTCCTATCAACCGGAGTTGTGGGAACAATATCATTTGCTGTTCTGGGAGGAGTCAGGAGAAGGAAACACCGGTACATTTCCGGAAGTCTGCAATTTACAGAAAGATGCGGTAGAGCAAAACTGGGAAAGCCAGCAGTTTGGACACAATTTTTTCTTCCTGCAGGCTCATTGCAGCAAAGTAGAGGTGGAACAGTATCAACTGGCAACGGATGACAACGGAGCCGGATATTATCAGCAGGCGGCAAACTGGATGCGGCAGAATGTCGCGGAGGATGTGTTGAAAACGGTATTGCAATCTGTGACAGAGTCAAAGACCGATGGTCTGGAGCAGCGTGGAGAATTGCAGGAACAGGAAGTTTTTCAGGCGTTAGAGCAGATGGATCAATCCGGGAAAACTGCACAGACCAGGGAGCTGCCAGAAGAAACCGGAAATCAGGAGCAGACACGGGTTTTGGCAGAAGCTCAGGAGATAAAGGAAGCAGAAGTTGATGCAGGGAAAACAGGTGAAAATAGTCGTGTGGAACTTGCAAACCGTTCTGATCTGCAGAATCCGCTGGAATGGATGAAAGCTGTCAAAAAGAATGGAGTACTTGCCTTGGTGATGCCGGAACAAAATGTGTCAAATAAGGAACTGGGTCAGACAGAGGGAGTAAACCATACGCATTCAGCAAAGGGAAGCTGGCAGCAGGAAAAAACTGCGTCAGTAACGGATCGGCTGTTGTTTGGTCTTTACTGCCGCGCACATTTTTCTGATGCAACGCAGGAGCGTGGAGACCGGGCATTGGATTATGAGATGGAATATCTGATTGGTGGAAAAAATGCAGATCAGGAAAATCTAAAGGCGGTAGTCAATCGTTTGCTGCTTATGAGAGAAGGCGCCAATCTGCTTTATCTGGAGACAGATTCGACAAAAAGTCAGGAAGCAATGAGTGTTGCACTTGCGCTTACTTCGGTTGTTGCGAATCCAGAGCTTGCAGAACCCGTGAAACATGCTATTTTAGCGGCTTGGGCGTATGCAGAATCCATCAGTGATGTGCGGATCTTGTTGAATGGAGGAAAAGTGTCGCTGGTAAAGAACGATACGCAATGGCATACAGATTTGAAACATCTTGGAGATGCGTTGAATACTTCAGAAAAGAACACAGAGCAGGAAGGATTAAGCTATGACGGTTATCTGCAATTGCTGCTTTGGACAACGTCGGAGGAAAAAATAAGGCAGCGATCCATGAATCTGATTGAGCAAAATACCGGTGTCTGTATGAATCAAATGGCAGGAAAAATAAAATGCTCTGTGGAGTATGAGGCACAACCATTGTTCTGGAATCTGGTGCAGCTTGGAAATAACGAGATTGGCAGTTATCATTTTGCAGAAGATAGTGAAGTATGTTATGCAGAGTCAAAAAAGTAAAGGAGGCGGGTATATTACAGTGCTTTTGTATCGAAGAAAAACAAATAATACAAAATCTCTCTCTATGTTCTCCGGGCAATTGCAAACTTCTCCAATTAATCAAACAGGCAATTTAAAAAATACAAAAGCACTGCAATATGCCCGTCTTCCGGGAAGCCTTACACTGGAAGCAGCACTTGTTACACCATTGTTATTGTTTTTTGTTCTGGTATTTTTACATTTGTTTTTATTGCTTGGAGCACATATTCAGGTGTCTGCCGCGTTGCAGTACACAGCGCGAAGTATGGCCGCTTCTTATACAGATGCGGATGAACCGGGGACGGCAGAAGGATATCTGACGGCGCGGCGCCTGTTCTGGAAGTATATGGGACAGCAGGAACTTTTATCAGATTTATATAGAAGAAACCGGTCAGAAATATCGTTCATCGGAAGTGATTTTTCCGGAGATTTTATCAAACTGCATGCAACATATGAAGTGAAGCTTCCAGTGTTCTGGACAAAATGGGGAAAACTACCAGTGAAACAGCAGATAGTATGCAAAAAGTGGACGGGAGCGTCACTATCATCTGCTGGGGATGAGGATGGAGCATATGTGTATATCACACCATATGGAAATGCATATCACAGTTCGGCAGAATGTAAAACGTTAAAGTTATCGATTCGGAGTGTGCCACGGACGGGAATCAGTGCGCTCAGAAGTGAAGATGGAAGCATTTATTATCCCTGCCGCTGTGCAGGAACATCTTCTAAGAATGTGTATATTACAGATTATGGCACGGAATATCATGGGAATATTGCCTGCTCTGGACTGAAACGTACGGTTTACCGGGTATTAAGATCACAGGTCGGGGATCGGCACCCGTGTATGCGGTGCCAGAAGTAAAAATGGTTCACAAGTTTTTCGTGTGTTCGATTTGAAGCGTATCAGATGGGGACACTGTATATCAGATGGGAGCCAATCCCCCATCTGATATAGCCTCCGGCAGGATTACAGAGGTGCGCAGTTGAAGTATGTCATGCAATTGCATGACGCGCACCTCGCAACAAGAATGGCGGAGCATTCTTGAACTGAATGATGCTTCAGGTAAACTTGATCTGAACATATCGTGACGGGGGGCTATCAAGAAAAATGTAATTATTGAAGGGAGAAAACTATGACAGAGAAAATAGGAAGTATCATTGGAACACCAGTATTGCTATTTTTTCTATATTGCTGTGCACGGGAAGATCATCGATTGAAATTGCTTTCCGTCAGGCGCTTTTGGGTGTTTGGTGGAATTGGGTTGATCTGGTTTTTGATATGTAAACCGTTTTCGTGGATGGAACTGGCAGGAGGAGCGGGATTAGGACTGGTATTGCTTTGGGTGTCACATGTCAGTAAAGAGCAGTTTGGCGCAGGAGATGCATGGATATTTTTTATCAGTGGTATGTTCCTTGGGGCGGAAGAAAATATGAGGTTATTGTTGTGGTCTTTGATTATTTGCGGAATTTACAGCATGGGGATGCTTTTGTTAAAACGAAGATCACGAAAGGAACGGATTGCGTTTGCTCCATTTGTACTGGGAGCAGAAGTATTGCTGCTCCTGAGAAAATGTCAGTTTAGGCGAGGATCTCTGACCGTGGAAGCGTCATTGATTTTTCCGGTATTAGTGCTGCTATTGATGTTTTTCTTGCATACAACGATTTCTGGTTTTATGCAGGTGGAAAAACAGGCAGAGCAGATTCAACAACAGCAGGAATTGGATACGACAGCGGTATTCTGGAAAAACATACATCAGAATAATATAAAAGAAATAATAACAGACAGTATCAAAGAAAGAACGGAGGCAGAATGAAAACAGAATATCTGAGAACGGCAAGCAACAGTTATATGATCATCAAAGATGCCGAATATTTATTTGAACCTTATGAATTGCAGATGGTATTACGAAATAAAATGGAGCATTTACTGTCCATGCAGATTATGATATCGGACGGAAAGACAGAATACTGGTATGATGTGACCGGCATGCAGTCTCTGGCGCAAAAACTGACCATGCAGACTGCCGGAGGGACACTTGTTCGAAAAGTGGCGGAAGAAATCTGTGGTCTGAAAACGGAGCTGGAAGAATATCTGCTGCAGGACACGGATATTGTGTATGATCCGGAAATGATCTTTATGGATCGAAAAGAGACATCGGTGAAATTTTGCTACATTCCAGGTTTTGGAACGGCGAAAAAAGGCGGTGTCAAAAGCCTTCTGGAAAAATTTTTGCAGCGCCTGGATCATTCGGATGCCGCCGCAGTTCGTCTGGCTTACGGACTATATGAACGGTGCGAAACGGATGATCTGACGTTGCGGGATTATTATGACTGTCTTTATGGGAAAAAACAAAAAGAGGATGAAGCAGAAGAACGGCGGATGGATGAAATGATGTATGCAAAGGCAGCTGAAAATCTGGAACGAACAGAGCAGAGACATTCGGAGGATATGCTTGAACTGATGAAAGAGGAGAAGGAACAACCGAAAAAGAAGCGACGCCTTTTCCACCGGGAAAAACGCAAAATGCTGGATCGGTCATCCTTCACGTATGATGTAGAACCGGAAGAAGTGGAACCTTTTATGGTTGCAGAACGAAAACCTTCCGAAAATTGGGAAGAAACAGTATGTTTTTCCGCGGTAGAACGAAAAACGGTATGGGTGTTGGAATATAAAGGAGACGGACTGGAGGATGATCTTCGGATGGAACAGTTTCCATATCGGATTGGCAAGCATGGAAGTAATGTAGAAGGGAAACTGTATGCGCAGACGGTCAGTCGCCTGCATGCACAGATTACACAGGATGAGGATTCTAATTTATGGATTTCAGATTTTAATTCTACTAACGGAACGTACCTTAACGGACATCTGATTCCTATGAATACACCAGTGCGTATACAGGAAGGAGATCGGGTAATCTTCGCGACAGAGGAATATATATTGAAAAAGAAGTAAAAAATGAACTTAGTCTTAGTGCATATAGTGAGTAGAGGGGAATTTTGTATTCATTGATAACATCGATTGTCCAGTGGCACATTCGACTTGAATTTTTATGGGAATTTTTTTATACTGAAACCAAATAGTCTACTGAGAAAAGAACAGGAGGTTTCAGTATGAAGGACGATAATTGTATTTTTTGTAAACTGGCAAACAAGGATATTCCGACAAATATTATTTATGAAGATGACAGATTTACAGTTATTCTGGATGCAAGTCCGGCAACGAAAGGACATGCGCTGATCTTACCGAAAAACCATGCGGCAAATATTTATGAATTACCGGATGAGGATGCGTCAGCAGTATTTGTTCTGGCAAAAAAACTGGCAACAAAGATGACAGAAATCTTACACTGTGATGGATTTAATATTGTGCAGAATAATGGTGAAGTAGCAGGACAGACCGTATTTCATTTCCATATGCATTTGATCCCGCGTTATCTGAATGATGGCAATCAGGATAAACTGACCTGGAATCATGCAGAATTCACACCGGAAGAGATTGCGGAGATCGCAGCGGAATTGCGTGCATAAAAATCTTGTTTATGGATGGCTTAAAAATTTAGGCTATGAAAGCGCCAGTCATCAATCTTACCTTTGCTGCTAACAAACGCATGCAGATGTAAGATTGCCTGACTGGCGCTTACTTTACTTTTCGCAATGAGTGAAAAGCTTTCGTGATATTATTTTTGTCGATCTTTAAGAAAATGAAGTGAAATCTTATATTTCTGTTACTGGAAAATGTTTATTTCAACTTCCAGTCCGCAGTTTCAGTCTGCAGTTTGACAAGTCGTGCATATTTCCCATTTTTCTTCATCAATTCATCCAAATAACGAAATTACAGCTGTGGCATCAGGTACGATGGCGGCAGTTTTTTTTGCAATTTCTTCCGATGGTACTTTTAAATCCGGGATACATACCACCGGGATATTCGCATTGGATGCCGCTAAAATACCATTTTCGGAATCCTCTAGTACAAGTGCATGTTCCGGTTTGATATCCGTACGTTGACAGGCAGCAAGAAAAATATCCGGATTTGGTTTGGAACGCTGTACCTGATCGCCGCCAATGACATAAGCAAAGTATTTATCGAGTTTTGCCAGACGCAGATATTCAACAACAATATCATGTTTTGTGGAAGATGCTACACAGCATGGAATATTGTTGCTTGCAAACCATGCGAGAAGTTCCGGAATGCCCGGTTTTACCGGCGGTCCGTCGCGGCGGATTTTTTCGGTGACAAGTGTACGGCATTTCTGGCTGATTTCTTCTGCCGGGTAATCATCTCCGTAAAGTCTGTGCAGAATGTCAAGTAATTGCTGTCCGCAGGTTCCGAGGGTGTGGATGTAATCATCTTTTTGCTGGGTGTAACCGTATTCTTTCATGACACCGTCTTTGGTGGTCATGAAAAGGCGTTCTGTGTCAAAAATCAGACCATCCATATCGAAAATCGCAAGTGCGGGTATTGCTAAGTGTGAAGTCATAAATTTGCCTTTCTTTTAAAATATAATATGAACTATAATCCAGTATACAGGAAATGAGCCTGAAAGAAAATGATAAATCACTTCTCTCAGACCCATTTTTATATCAGATGGGAGATGACTCACACCTCTATAGGTGGTGAGAAACAAGCTAGTATCAGTGGTGGGAGCCAATCCCCCATCTGATATAGCCTCCGGCATTCTTGAATATATGCATGTATGGTTTAAACACTTTCAAATTCGTCGATAATCTCCTGTGATGGCGGTGCAGTCAGAAGGCTGACAATTACGATCGCAGCTGCGGAAGAAAGGAATGCAGGCAGCAGTTCGTAGATACCAAGCAGTCCACCATGCGGTGCGATCAGGAATTTCCAGATAAATACCATGGAACCGCCGACGATCATTCCGGCAAGGGCACCGTTTCGGTTGGAACGTTTCCAGAACAGTGCAAACAGCATAACTGCACCGAAGGTAGCACCAAATCCTGCCCATGCGAAGGACACGATACGGAATACGGAGCTGTCCGGGTTACGAGCCAGAAATACGCTGATAGCTGCGATGATCAGAACAGTAACACGCGCCATTGTCATAGATTGTTTTTTCGTACATTTGATTCCGAAGCAATCCTGCAGCAAGTTTTCTGAAATACTGGAAGATGCTGCCAGAAGCTGGGAATCAGAGGTAGACATGGTACTTGCAAGGATACCTGCAAGGATCAGACCAGCCATCAGTACGGCGAGAAATCCGTGATTGCTCAGCAGGACTGCAGTTCTGACGATCAGTGTCTCTGACTGAGAGGAATTCTCCAGCACGTCCATAGCACCTGTTTTTGTCATGGCGTTTCCGATAATACCGATAAAGATTGCGATAAACATGGAAATAACAACCCAGACAGAAGCGATACGACGGGATGTTTTTAATTTGTTTTCATCTTCAATACCCATGAAACGCAGCAGAATGTGCGGCATTCCAAAGTAACCTAAGCCCCATGCCAGAGTAGAAGCAATGGTCAGTCCGTTGTACGGAGTCGTTCCACCAGTTGCGGCATCGTGGGACATTGTCATGCTCAAATAACCTTTCAGGGACTGGGCATTTGTGATAACGGCATCCATTCCACCGGCCATATGTACACCGTAGATCAGTACGACGATCAGGGCACCGGTCATAATGATACTCTGGATCAGGTCGGTGGTACTTGCTGCCAGGAATCCTCCCAGAGAGGTGTAAGCTACGATAATAACAGCACTTACGATCATGGCAGGCATATACGGTACGCCGAACAGTGTGGCAAACAGTTTGCCGCAGGCTGCGAATCCGGATGCGGTGTACGGTACGAAGAAAATTACGATCATAATCGCTGAAATCGCCAGCAGGGAATTACTTTTGTCCCGATAGCGGTTTGCAAAAAAGGACGGGATCGTAATGGAATTGTTTGCTTTGTGGGAATAGCGGCGCAGACGTTTTGCAACGATGAGCCAGTTAAAATAAGTTCCGATGGCAAGTCCGATGGCGGTCCAACCTGCTTCAGCACAGCCGGACAGATATGCGACACCCGGCAGACCCATCAGAAGCCAGCTGCTCATGTCGGAGGCTTCAGCACTCATGGCGGTCACAACCGGACCGAGTTTTCTGCCACCCAGATAAAAATCACTGGTGTCGTTGTTTTTTCTGGAAAAGAGAACGCCAATCAATACCATAACACCCAGATAGATGATCATGATGATCAGCATTCCAATTGTGTTTGCGTTCATAAAATCAATCTCCTTTATTACGTTACTTCAACAAATTTCTGCCAGTATACCATGAATAAAAATAGACTGCAATACAGAATGAAGTATAGACTATAGTATAGAAAAATTGTGAAAAATATGTATTAAATACGCTAAAATAAAGGAAAAATGAAACTAGACTAAAATATGAAAGAGAATATAGAATAAAAATAAATACAAAAGAAAACGGTATTTTAACAAGAGTAAAACAAGAAAAAGAGGAATTTCATAAATACATCATCCCCCAAAATACGGTTGATAAAATAACCATCCTTATTGATTATAAATGATGATATAAATGACTATCAGTATAAGTTAATGATAGGTGCTGTTATAAATAAAATAGGCTAACAGTGTAAGTTTTACAAATCATAATATGAATGAAATAAACTAACAGTGTAAGCCAATTTGAAAAGTTAATATATGTATTAATTTAGAAATATCTTTATTACGAATCATTGCGAATCTGTGCCAGATAGATCGGCATCGCCGTGGAACCATAAGTTTTCAGTGAATACTCCCCATTGCAGATGCACCAGTCATAAAGCAACGCACGCTCCGCAATCGCATACAGTTTTACCATCTCATTGACGGACAGATCCGTGCGGAACTCCCCGCTTTCCTGACCTTCCCGGATAATGCGGCGCAACAGTTTATAATAGTAGCGGTTGCGGTCCAGCAGATGTTTTTCCCCTTTTGTAATTAATTGAGTGGATAACAGTCGCGCCAGCAGATCCAGAGAAATACTGTTTTCAATCATGGAAAAAAGCTCCTGATTCAGATAGATCAGCTGTTCATAGCGGGTAGCAAACTGATCCAGCTGAGCTTCCAGTTCCGTATATTTTTCATCAAAAAGGAAAGAAAGGGAGCCAAGCAGGGCATCTTTTCCCTCAAAATAATGATAAAAAGAACCTTTGGATGTGCCGGATTCGGCAATGATCTCATCAATGGTTGTGTCATCGTATCCCTGTTCGTAAAACAGTTTCCATGCGGCAGAAATAATTTTTCCTTTTGTGTTGCGCGGTTGTTTTTTGCTCATATATAAAATCCTTTCAGAAAATAAATACAGGTGGACAAAATTTGATTATTCAAAAATGTTCCAGACATGCTTACTGCGGGATGTTCGTCGTGCAATGCATATCCTGAAAAATGTTATGAAAACAGTTATATTGTAGCAGAAAAAATGAAAAATGTGTGAAAAAACGGCAAAAAAGTGGTGACGGGTTGTGAGAAATAGACAAAAGTGGTAAAATAATATCACAGTTCACGTATCACATATATTTTGCTGACGACTACATTCGCATGAGGAGTTAATGGGATGTATCGTGGACTTTAGGAAGAATTTTGGAGGAACATTTATTATGAAGAAAATCGTAGGAAGACTGCTGAGTGTGTTGTTGATCGCCATGCTGGCTCTGGCAGGATGTGGAACAAAAGATGCAGGAACAGCAGGTGGAAGTGCTTCTACAGAGACTGAGCAGGCTTCGGTAAAGTCAAAGGTGAAGTTTGATGGAACATACACAGCCGGGGATACTGTAAAGATTCAGATGGATCTTACGAAAGAAGGAACCTGTGATTATGGATATATCGGAATGTATAAACTGGTTACGAATGAGGATGGAATGAGGATCCTGAACCTGATCTATTATGGAGAAGAAAATGCAGAAAACAGCAGCGACAGCCAGCTTGCATATGATTCTTATGCAATCCAGCAGAATGAAGATGGCACTTACACCCGATGCAAATACACAGAAGGCGAGACACCAGATTTTTCAACAGGAACACAGATGAGCTGTGCCAGCGGTGATGATCAGATCATGAATGGAGAGCAGTTTGGCGCAGAGTATACATCTGATGGTGGTGCTTTTGTAAAACTCAATGAAGACGGAACCTTTATGTTTGGTGTCCACATGAACTACGCAGCAGACAAAAAAAAGTTTGAACTGATTGGTGCAAGCGGATCATCCGTATATACTTATGAGACAGACGATGACCAGAACAGTATTGTTCTGAGTAACGAGGATGGCAATATAGTAATGAGCCTTGAACGGAAGGAGAGTTAAGTTATGAAACCAGAGGGAAGCAACGTAAGCTACAGAGACTTGGCAGAACGTTTTTATGCATTGGATACAGAAGTATACAAAGCATCCGGAAGTGAATTGGGGAAGGTATTTCCGGGACCAAAACACATTTCCGAAAAACAGATTCTGAAAGATTTTGAACATGATGACACGGAAAAAATCAAGGACGAACTGATCCTGATCGGAAATATGATCAAGATCATTCAGGAGAATGGTGGACGCTATGAAGAATTTTTCATTCGTTATGAACATCTGTGCAAAGATATCATGGATGTTTTAGAGGATGATGGATTCCGTGATCAGATTACCAGAGATTTTACAAAAGATCATTTTGGACTGATGTACAAGACAGAGCAGAACCATATCGTAATCTGCATCGCCAGAGAGACAGGAGCAGGCGGTCATGAGATCGGCTCCAGACTGGCAGAACGTCTGGGATTCTCTTTTTACGATGATTCCGTGCTGGATCTGATGATCGATGAACTGGATGAAAAAATGCCGGGAATCGGTGGCAAAGATGCACATTTTATCAAGCAGAGCCGTGTGATCAAATCTATCGCAGAAGCCAGTGATTGTGTCATTGTAGGCCGTAGCTGCGGTCATGTACTGATGACAAATAATATTCCGCGTCTGAGTGTATTTATCGGGGCACCATATGAAAACCGTGTGCGTAGAAAAATGCTGATCAATGATCAGGGGCGCAAAGAAGCAGAAGAATTTATTCGCAAGACGGACAAACGCAGAAGAACTTCCTATGATTATTACACTGGTAAAAAATGGGGCAACCCGGCAGATTTTGATATTTGCATCAACAGTGCATGCTATGGCATTGAAGGAACCGTTGATTTACTGGAAAAATTGGTAAAATATTCACTGGAGCAGAAATAGAATTGATCTCAGTCTGAGTTGAGACTCCCACTTCTGCAAGTGGTGAGTAGTAACAAGTATTTCTCAGTGGGAGTTCAATCTCCGACTGAGATAAATGCTCCGCGAGGGCGCACATTGTCTGGGAGACAATGGTTTTGCGCCGACCGGAACGGAGTGTAGAGTGCAGTGATTCTGAAAAGAAGATGTCAGCTTGCGCTGACCAGAATTACGCACCAAGTCTCACGTGCGTTCGACTTGAATTAATGAAACATTGTAAATAAGACAGTTCAGGCAGACAGCTAAGGAAAGGATCGTTTGTGGGGGAGTTATTTTTTGGAACACAGCTTGTAAAATTGATGAAGGCATCGATTTGCAGATATGATGTCAGTACGGGAGACTGTCAGACGTTTGGTGAAAAACAGGAAGTATATACAACTTCGGAGGAACAGAAGAAAATTTTAGAAAACTGCTTTCACCTGCAGCAAAATGAATATCCGAAAATTCACATGCTGGAAGCGGATATTCTGGTGGCAGAGATTTCGCATACGGATGCACCAAACGTGCGGAGCCTGTTTGGACCGATTCTTCTGGCTCCGACATCAGAAAAACGGTTCAGTCATGCGAACAGGAAGTATCGTATGCTGAAAAAGGTCGGATTGAATCTGCAAATGTGTGAATTGGATACCTTTGTGACGGGAATCCTGCTGTGCTACTATTTCCTGACCGGAAACGAGCTGAGTGTCGCAGAATTTTGGGAACGTAATGAAGAGTCTATGCCAAAGGTGCAGGGTGCCCTGGAAGAGATGACGAAGAATCTGTTTCAGTACCAGGAAAAAGAAAGGGTTGGATTACACAATCCTTATGAACAGGAACAGAGGGAACAGGAAGCAATCCGGCATGGAGACATCGCGGCGTTGAATCGAAGCATCTCTGAGACCTATGAAGGACAGATCGGGCGACTGGCAAAAGATCCGCTGCGCCATCACAAAAATGTGGCAATTGGAAATATCACATTGGCATCCAGAACGGCGGTAGAGGCCGGTGTCAGTGTGGAAAAATCTTTCACCATGGCAGATAATTTTATACAACAGATAGAAGAAATTGATAATGTAGTAGAAGTGGAGGCGTTCAAACGTGAAGCCCAGCGGCTTTATGCATCCGCGGTTGCAGAAGAACAAAAGTCGGAGACGGGCGGGTATAAAAATCCGTTGATTGGAGAGGTCAAAGATTATATTTTTCGGCATTTTCACGATACGATCCAGATTACAGACATTGCAAAACATCTGAATGTGAATCCGGATTATCTGTCTCATCTGTTTAAAAAACAGGAAAATATCACCATTAAGCGGTATATTTTAAAGGAGAAGATTCGAAGGAGCAGGAATCTGCTACAGTATTCGGACTATTCCATTCAGGAAATCAGTTTTTATCTGGGATTCAGCTCCCAGAGCCATTTCTGTAAGGTATTTCAGGAGATGACCGGAGAGACGCCGGGACGCTATCGGAAGCAGTATGTACATCGTACGAAGTGGAAGATTGTATAAAAATAAAATAAGAAATATAAAAAACAGCTAAGATAATTGATATATCTTAGCTGTTTTTTATTTTATACTGGATATTAAGGTAGGGAGTTTTTCTTATATCCCCAAAGAAAATGAAAACTGCCAAAACGAGGAGGAGGAGAGATCACATGAAAAGGATGAGGCAATTTGCAAGTCTGATCGCGGCAGCAGCCATGGTTGTAACCAGTGTTCCGATGAACGGCTGGACAGTACAGGCACAGGCAGCGACTACGCCATCTGTAGATACTACGGTTAAATTGAAACCGACGGAAGCATCTACATTCAATGATACGAATAACGACGGACTTGGCGAGTTTCAGGGATGGGGTACATCCCTGTGCTGGTGGGCAAATCGTATCGGTTACAGTGACAAATTAACAGAGCAGGCAGCAAACCTGTTTTTCAGTGAAGATGGACTGAACATGAACATCGGCCGTTACAATGTTGGTGGCGGTGATGATATAGCAGACACTGTGACTACGACAAAAGTACCGGTAAACGAGAAAGCTAAATTTTATGATCTGACAGCAGGAACGTATACTTACGGCGGTTCCAACGGAAGTGTAACGACATATTCCAAAATGGCGGATATGACTTATTCCCGTTCTGATGCTGAGTTTGGAATTACCAAAGGGGAGAAAGTTGGTTCTTTCGATAAACTTGGCTGGATCAATAAACTGGGTGATACTGTTGGTTCAGGAGACAATCTACGCTATAACGTAAACGTAGACGAAGCTGGTGAATATACCGTAAAACTTCTGTTGACACTGGAAGGAACAAACAGCAGGGATGTGGCAATTCGTGTTAATGACGACAGCACTCAGGATAAAGTTATTTCTTCAAGTGACATTAATAACAGTATCATTGCAGAGGGTACCAATAATAGCAGCCATTGTATGTTGTTCTGCGTAACGATTTCTGGCGTACAGTTAAATGCCGGTGAAAACACCATTAACATTGCAGGAAAGTCTGACTGGACACTGGATTTTGTCAAGATGGCAGTCGTAAAGACTTCTGATCTGGCGGAACTTCCGGAAGAAGATGAGTTTTTACATCAGTCACATATCGTTCGTTCCGATGGTGGCGTTCCGGGTTATGCGACAGAAGTTACTAAAATTGATACAACAAAGCATGACATTAATTATTATGCTGAAAAATTTGATCAGTATGATGAAAACTGTGGTTATGCATGGAACTATGACTGGGAAGCTGACAAAAATCAGGTTGCAGTTTTAAAAGCAGTTGCAAAAGCCAGCGGAAATGACTTCATCGCAGAGGCATTTTCCAATTCACCGCCATATTTTATGACAGTCAGCGGATGCTCCTCAGGAAATACAGATTCTTCCAAAGATAATCTGCGTGAAGATTCTGTCAATGCATTTGCAAAATATATGGCAGATGTTATGGAACACTGGCAGGAAGAAGGCGTGATCAGCTTCCAGAGTGTAGATCCGATGAATGAGCCTTACACAAATTACTGGGGCGCAAACAGTAATAAACAGGAAGGCTGCCATTTTGATCAGGGAGAATCTCAGTCAAGAGTGCTGGTAGCATTGAACAAGGAGCTGCAGAGCAGAGAAAGCCTGAAAGGTGTGATCATCAGTGGTACAGATGAGACCAGCATTGATACACAGATTTCTTCTTATAATAATTTAACAGATGAAGCAAAAGGCGTTATTTCCAGAATTGATACCCATACTTATGGTGGATCTAACCGCTCCGGATTAAAAACAACTGCACAAAATGCTGGAAAGAATCTGTGGATGTCTGAGGTAGACGGTGCTTATACTGCAGGTACAAATGCAGGTGAAATGACCGCTGCGCTTGGTCTTGCACAGCGTATGATGACAGACGTTAACGGTCTGGAATCTTCTGCATGGATTCTCTGGAATGCCATTGATATGCATGCGGACAGCAGCGAAATAGGTCAGTATTGGGTAAGCAAGGGCAGTGCAAATGATTATCTGAGTATGGATGCTCTGGAAACTGCATGGAAATCCACAACTTCCAGTGGTTACTGGGGACTGGCAGCAGCAGATCATGACAATGAGGAAATCGTACTGAGCCAGAAATACTATGCATACGGACAGTTCTCCAGATACATCCGTCCGGGCGATACCATCATTGGTTCCGACCAGGAAGGGAAGACACTGGCAGCTTATGACGTAGATGGCGATAAAGCAATCATCGTTGCGATCAATACATCAAGCTCCGATCAGAACTGGGAATTTGATCTGTCCGGTTTCGAAGAAATGGGCAGCAAGGTTACCGCAATCCGTACAAGCGGGGATCTGAAGACCGGTGAACATTGGAAAGACGTAACTAAGAGTGATAACATCGTTGTAGACGCAGATGAGCAGTGCTTTACAGCAACGATGAAAGGAAATTCCATTACTACTTATATCGTAGAAGGCGTGAATGGAATCAAAGACACTTCAGATGATAATACAACGGAAAATCCGGAAGTAAGCCAGATTACAATTGCAAAAGATCAGGTAACCGGAAGTGCACCGTGGAATAATGGTACCACAGATGTTGCATCTAATGTTGTAGATAATAATTATGGTACATTCTTTGATGGTGTTAGTAGCGGATATGTTACTTTAGATCTGGGTCAGGAGACACAGATTGGTGCCATCGCTTATGCACCGCGAACAGGTTATGCAAGCCGCTGTGTTGGCGCCGTGATTTCAGGATCAAATGACGGAGAAAACTGGACAGAACTGTATACCATTTCTTCCACACCGGCAGAAAAGACAGATACTATGGTATACTATACCGATTTCAAGACAACGGGAGTACCGTCCTATCGTTACATTAAATATTCCGTTGATGCAAATGGTAACTGTAACCTGTCAGAGTTGAAAGTATATAAGCTGACAGATGCAATTGCAACCAGTATGACAGCACATTATGATATGTCCGTATCAGACGGAAAATTAACAGATGTGTCTGGAAAAGGCAACGATGCAACCTTACATGATATTGATGAGAGCAGCGTGGCTACATACGGAAAAGAAAGCGTATTACAGTTTAATAAAGATGGATATGCAGACATTCCGGCAGGATTAGTTGGAACAGACGGTAAATTCACTGTTCAGGCAACTTTCAGTACACAGACACAGGCAAACCACTGGCTGTGGTGCTTCGGAAGAACGGTTGCTTCCTGGCCAGACGTTGATAATTATGTATTTGTTGGTGTAAATTCTGCACAGGATAATTACAAAGGAAATACACTTGCAGCAGTCAGTGTTGGTGGTGAGTCAAGAATGCCGGCACCGTCTACCACTCCGGGTGCAGGTTATACATCAATTACAGTTGTATCTGATGGAACCAATCTGTATATGTACATGGATGGAACATTAGTATCTACTCTTGAAAACCATGGAAAAGATATTACAAAAACAATTCCAACAGATGATGCCCTTGGATATATCGGAAAATCTCTGTACAACGGAGATCCGTTACTGAAAGCAAACGTAGCCGATATGAAATTCTGGAATACAGCATTAACAGAAGAAGCTGTACAGAAAGTTCTTCCGACCACAGCAGAGAAGAAGAAAATGGTTCTGGCAGATATCCGCAAAGCTGTATTAAACGGAAATGCTTCAGCATCAGAAGTAACAAAAGACATCACATTACCAACTTCCATCGACGGATATGATCTGACATGGACTGTTCCGGAAAATGCAGCAATTACTTCCAATGGAAAAGTAACAGCTCAGGATGATGATGTATATGTAAGCCTTAAAGTCGCTTATGGCGATCAGACTGCAAGCATTAGCCTGAAAGTTCCAGGTGAGAACATAGAATCCACCATGAACGAAGCACTTGCAAGTGTAGATATCCCGAACAAAGATGATGTACGTGGAAATATCACACTTCCGGAAAAAACAGAAAATGGTGTAACAGTCACATGGGAAACAGATCATCCGGAAATCGTAGATGTAGCTTCACATGACAATGAGGACTATGATGCAACACCGGCAGGTACTGTTACAAGACCGGAAAAAGATACAACTGTCAAAATGACAGCAACTCTTTCCTATAAAGGAAAAACAGAGAAAAAAGAAATTGAGATCAAAGTAAAAGCAGCCGCAAAAGAAATTAAAGATTCTGATTATACCGATTACTTCTTTGCATACTTTGCAGGAGAAGGCTATTCCGATGGCGAGCAGATTTATTTTGCATCCAGCCAGGATGGAATGAACTGGGATGATCTGAATGACAACAACCCGGTACTTACTTCTACACTGGGTGAAAAAGGTGTACGTGATCCGTTCATTATCCGTTCACCGGAAGGCGACAAATTCTATCTGATCGCAACAGATCTGAAGATCAATGGCGGAAACGGCTGGGATGCTGCACAGAACAGCGGAAGCCAGAGCCTGATGATCTGGGAGTCTACCGATCTGGTAAACTGGTCTGATCAGAGAATGGTAGAAGTATCTGCTAAAATTGAGGCAGGCTGTACCTGGGCACCGGAAGCAACTTACGATGCAAAGACAGGTGAGTATGTTGTATATTGGGCATCCAGAACACCAAACAAAGATACAAAACAGCGTCTGTACTATGCAAAGACAAGAGATTTCTATACATTTACAGATCCACAGGTATATATCGATTATGATCAGTCCAGTATTGATACAACAATGATCGAGAATGATGGTACTTATTACAGATTTACGAAAAACGAGGGTGGTAGCACAAATGAGCTTGGTGCACTGACAAAAACAATCTTCTTAGAGAAGAGCGACAGAGTATTAGGTACATTTACACAGATCAAATCTGATTCCCTGAACAGCAATCAGTATGTTGAGGGACCGACCATCTTCAAACTGAATCAGGATGATACAAATGGTACTGACAAATGGTGTCTGCTGGTAGATGATTTTGGTGGCAGCGGATATTATCCATTGATCACAACTGATCTGGAAAGTGGCGAATTCACAAAACCGGATGCCGGTACATACAAAATGCCAAGTCGTGCAAGACATGGTACACCGATCCGTGTAACAGCAGAAGAGTACAATGCAATCATGAAAGCATATGGTACACCGGAAACAGTGAATACTGTAGGAACACCTGGTGAGACACCTGAACTTCCGGAGACTGTAAAATGCGGAAACGAGCAGGTAGCTGTAACATGGAATCTGGATGGTGTCAGCTTCGACGTAAATCCGTACAGTTATGTAACTGTAAATGGAACAACAGAAAACGGAAAAACAGCAACAGCAGATATCCAGATGATCCCGAAAAATGTAGAATACATGATTGACAGTAATAATACAGAATCTGCAACATGGGAGAATGTAAAATCTGTAAGCAAAAAACTGCTGAACAAAGATGCAGCAGATCAGGCTAAGACAGAGGATAACAGCTGGGGCTACACAAGTGTTGTTGGTGACTCAGGAGATATCAAAGGCTTCAGTCAGTCAAGTGTATCCAATCCATATACAGGCGGCTGGTGGGCACGCAGCGGAAAGAACATTACCTATCAGGTAACACTTCCGGCAGGTGACCATGAGATTATGCTTGGAAGTACCGGCTGGTGGAATATGAACCGTAAGATGGATGTATATTATTCCGTAAACGGCTCTGATGAAACAAAACTCTGTGATTTTGATGCAGTAAAGAATGCAGAGTCCTGTGCACAGGGAATGATTTCTCTGGATAAAGAATCGGTTGTAACGCTGACGGTAAAAAAAGCAGCAAATGATGATCCGATTTTAAGCTGGATCAGTATTTCAGATGTAACAAAACGTGATACTACTGAACTGCAGAAAGCTTATGATGAAGCAAAAGGATACCGGGAAAATAAAGCAAATTATACAGCAGGCAGCTATGCAGCATATGAGACAGCATTAAAAGAAGCAGAAAGCTTACTTGAGAATCCGACAATTCAGACAGAAATTGATGCAGCAGCTACAAAACTGCAGGATGCAGTAAAAGGTTTAGTAGATATCAGTGAATTAAGAAGTCTCTATAATGAGAACAAAGATATCGCAGGCGATGCTTATACTGCAGACAGCTACAAAGTATACACAGATGCACTTGCAGCAGCAGAAGCAGTTCTTGCCAACGATGATGCAACAGAAGAAGATGTGGCAGATGCTATATCCAAACTGACTAATGCAGTAAATGGTCTGGTTAAGAAACCTGTTGAGCCGACACCGGGTGAGAAACATGCAGATGGTCTTTCCGATGTAAAAGATGCAGATGGCAACTGGTATTACTACAAAGACAACAAAGTAGCAACCGATGTAACAACAGTCGCAAAGAACAAAAACGGCTGGTACTATGTAGAAAACGGAAAAGTTGACTTCAACTATACCGGATTTGCTTCCAATGAAAATGGTGACTGGTATGTAGTAGAGGGAACCGTTGGATTTAATGTAAACGATGTGATCAAAGATACAACCGGAGCATTAGGCAAAGGAAATTGGTATTATGTAGTGGACAGCAAAGTTACTTATACTGATACCGTAGCAAAGAATGCAAACGGCTGGTGGAAGATCACAAACGGAAAAGTTGATTTTGATTACACCGGAATAGCAAAGAACCAGAATGGCTGGTGGCGCATTGTTGATGGAAAAGTAGACTTTAACTGCAATAGCGTAGAGAAAAACGAAAACGGCTGGTGGTACATTCGTGGCGGAAAAGTAGACTTCAGCTACACAGGAGTAGCAAAAAATGCAAACGGCTGGTGGCGCATTGTTGATGGAAAAGTAGACTTTAACTGCAACAGCGTAGAGAAGAACGAAAACGGCTGGTGGTACATCCGCGGCGGTAAAGTAGACTTCAGCTACACAGGAGTAGCAAAGAATGCAAATGGCTGGTGGAGAATTGAAAACGGTAAAGTAAACTTCAATTTCAACGGCATGGCACAGAACAGCAACGGCTGGTGGTACATCCGCGGTGGAAAAGTAGATTTTTCTTATAATGGATATGCAAATATTTATGGTGTCAGATGCAAAGTTGTCAATGGAAAAGCGATGATCTAGGTCTGTCAGAATCATAAAAAAATCTAAGTAATATAAAAAACGGCTAAGATATTTGATATATCTTGGCCGTTTTTTACTTTATACTGGTGGTAAGCGGTGAACGTTTATGACTTTCCCCCAGAAAGTATAAACCCACCACAAAGAGGAGGAGGAGAGAACATGGAGAATAACAAGCGTAAGCGATGGCAAAACGGTAAAGTGCTCATGGCAGGTGTTTTGTCAGCTGCAATGATCCTGCAGCCAATGACAGTTTTGGCAGCAGATACGCAAGCAGATGAGACTGAGAAAAAAGTGGTTCCAAGTGAAGCAGAGATTGCAGCAAATGATGACATTTTGTATGTTGCGAACTGTGGTACGGCAGATCCGACAGTGACACCTTCTGATACGAAGTTGGGACTTTATCAGTCTAACGTGGATCAGGAAAAAAGAGCAGATGCTACAACTGGATATACCTGGGGTTATGTAAAAGATGACAATAACGGTTATCAGGCGTGGGCATCATCTACAGACCAAACGGTAAGTACATCACAATTGCTTAATTCAGCGTGGTATATGCCATCTTCAGGATGGACATACGATGCAGCAAACAGTGGATTCAAATATGATTTTGAATTGCCGGATCGTGCAAATAAGAGTACCAAGTATGAGGTAACAGTCGGCCTTCGTGTTCCTGCATGGTGGGATAATCGAAGTGTTGATATTGATCTGGAAGATCAACAGGTAGGTTCACAGATTTATTTAAAAGGAAAGACATCCACAGGTGCTACGGTAGAGAAAACTTATGATGTAGATGTTACAGATGGAGAATTAAATGTAAAAGTTTACAATTCCAAGAGAAGTAGTGCTGCGGAAGATCCGATGGTCAGCTATATCATTGTTAAGGCAGTAACAGATGACGTGGATCAGTTAGAAGTACTGAAATTAGCAGTAAAAGAATATCAGGATAAATATGACAATTCTGATGTGATTTATACAGAAAAGTCAAAGAAGACATTTGAGGATGCACTTGCAGCAGCCCAGAAGTTGATTGATGATAATGAAACAGATGAGACTGTGCTTGCAAATGCAAAAGAAGCACTTATCGCAGCATACGATGCACTGGTAGAAGCACATATAGAGAACTATACTTCTTTTACCGGTACAAATGCAGACCGTATTTACGATGACAACGGTGTGGCAGTTCAGGCACATGGTGGTCAGGTACAGAAGATCGGTGATACTTATTACTGGATCGGTGAGGACAGAACCAATGGCTACAGACCAATGCCGGGTGTACATATGTATTCCTCCAAAGATCTGTACAACTGGAAAGACGAAGGTGTTGTTTTAAAAACAATGGATAGTTATGACCAGTTTGAAACAGATGATTATTTCAAGAGTCTGTACGGCAATTTGACTGATGAACAGAAGAAAGATATCTACGTTGACCTCTGGTCCGAAGGCTGCGTTATGGAGCGTCCGAAGATGCTTTATAATGAAAAGACAGGAAAATATGTGATCTGGTTCCACGCAGATGGAACAAGTCCGTATTCTTCCGATAGCAGTTCCAACTATGCAAAAGCAAAAGCAGGTATTGCAATTGCAGATAATGTAAACGGACCATATAAACTGTTGGGAAGTTATATGCTGGCATCTGATCCGGATCGTACAAATCATGGATTCGATTCTGTGGGCGGACACGTTCGTGATATGAACTTGTTCAAAGATGATGACGGAAAAGCATATGTAATGTATTCTTCTGAAGGAAATGCAGTAATGTATATTGCAAGACTGAATGATGAGTATACAGGACTTGCAAAAGATGCATCAGAGATGAAACTGGGAGAAGATTTCTGCATCAGCAGTACCGATTCCAGAGAAGGTCCTGCCATGTTTAAGTATCAGAATAAATATTATCTGATCACATCAGGATGTACTGGATGGGCACCGAATCAGGCTGCTTATGCAGTTGCTGACAGCCCGTTAGGACCTTGGACCAGAATGGGTGATCCGTGTATTGGAGATACTTCCAGTACAACTTTTGATACACAGAGTACCTGTGTAATCCCGGTAGATGCTGAGAATGGAAAATTCATTTACATGGGAGACCGCTGGTATAATCCAGATAATGGAAAAAATCTGAGTGATTCCAGATATGTATGGCTTCCAATTGAATTTGGTGCAAATAATACAATTGCGCTTAAGAACTATGCAAACTGGACAAAAAAAGAACTGGATAACAAAGGAGCTCTTACTCTTAATACAAAACTGCCGGAAACAGCAGAAAATCTAACACAGTTAAAAGAAGTATTACCGTCGACCATTGATGTAACGATTGGAGATACCAATACACCAGATGCAAAGGTAACCTGGAGCATGGATGAAAGCGCAGGAGACCTTACACTTGGTTATGTAACTGTGACAGGTACACTGACAGATCTGAGCAGAAGCTTTACAATTCAGGTATTCTGCTGCCCGAAGAAACTGGTATATTTTGCAGACTGCTATACAAATGGAGATAATACATCCAATATTTTTGCCAAATTTGCAGAAAATGCAGATGATCTGTTGAATACCGTATCAGATCAGGCATATAGCGATGACAAAGGTGTAACATGGGGTTATACAAGTACAACAGGTGCATCCGGCGGAAGCAGTTCTGAAGATATGGGAAGCAAAGGATCTGGAGATTTCTTCGACACAGGTTGGTGGGCAACCAGCTCTGGAAAGATTGAATATGGTTTTGAACTGGATCCGGGAAAATATACCGTTTCTACAGGATTTAATGAATGGTGGAGCAGTACCAGAGGTATTACAATCACAGTTTCTTCTGTAGACGCAGAAGGCACAAAAACTGTCTTGAATACAGGAAGCGCAAGCCTTTCTTCCAGCAAGACACAGGATAGAAGCAATATTGACGTGACAGTACCGGAAGGTTCCGATCACATTCTTGTAACAGTTACAAAAGCTTCCGGTTCCGATCCGGTATTAAGCTGGATTGGTATCACTCAGACAGAAAGTAATGCTGTTGAGAGCACAAATATGGTTCAGAACGGAAGTTTTGAAAACGGAAGTGACAACTGGAGTATTGGTGAAGGAACAACTGTTGTAGAAGATGCAGAGGCTCCGGAAGGCTCACATTATCTGAAAGATAATGGAAATACACATAGCTGGGGTGACGGAAGTAGCCAGTCTGGTATTGCGGTAGAACCGGATACAGATTATATTCTTACCGGAACTGCAAAAGTTAGCGGAAACTCAGGTTCTTATTACTTTGTTGGTGCACGCGTAAAGAGCACGAGCAACACCGAGGGTAAAGAAAATTATGTTGTATATTCTTCAGACAGTGTATTGCCAGACAAAGAAGATACAGATAAAAAATTGACTGTTGGTCAGGTCGCAAATGGAACGGACTGGACATCTTTTACAGTTAAATTTACAACACCTTCAGATGCTACAACGGTAGATGCTTTTACATGGGCAGATAATGGTGCGCAGGGTTACTTAGACAATGTAAAACTGGTAAAAGTAGAAAGCGCACTTGACTGGACAGAGTTTGATGAAACACTGGAAGCAGTAGAAGCATTAAAAGAAGCAGATTGGACAGCAGATTCCTGGAATGAATTCCAGAAAGTTGTAGAAGAAGCAAAAGTATTCAAGCAGAATGCAACTGATACAACAAAACAGCGTGAGATCCGTGAGATGATCTACAAAGTAAAAGCGGCACAGGAGGAATTAATCTCCATCAATGAGCCGACTGGTGATGTGGCTTACTATGTAGATGCAGAAAATGGTAATGATGATAACGATGGAACATCTCCAGAGACAGCATGGAAGACATTAAGAAAAGCTTCTTCTATCCGCAAACTTACCGCAGGTGGCAAAATCTTACTGAAAGCAGGATGCACATGGAATGGTGAGCAGTTACTTGTTAAAAATGCAGAAGGTACTGCAGAAAATCCGGTTGTTATCGGAAGCTATGGTGAAGGTGCAAAACCTGTCATCAACGGTAACGGTGCAAACTGGACTTATGCTACAAAAGAAGATCTGGCAGCCGTTCATATCAAGAACAGCCAGAATATCGTAGTAGAGAATCTGGATATTACAAACTGGGATGCATCTGCAGGTGAGATTGGAACTTACAAACAGAGCAGCAAGCTGTTATCCGGTCTGGTAGTAGAAAACCGCGATGCAGGAGAACTTGCAAATGTAACAATTCGAAATAATAAGATCCATGATGTCAATGGTAAGATGGCAGGTGGAGCAGATAAAGGCGCAGGCGGACTGATCGTTCTGGTAACAGGCGATGGCAGCAACCACACCGGAAAAGTAGAATCTTACTACGCAGGATTAACGATTGACGGAAACGAAGTTTACAATGTTTGCCACGAGGCAATCTATATGGAGAGCGTATGGGCAAGCCGTACACTGGTTGGTGGAAGCAGCAGTGACACCGGATACCAGAATGCCGGAAATGGTAACTGGATCGGAAGCAGTGATGTAGAGATCAACAACAACTATGTACATGATGTAGCTGGTGATGGTATTGTACCGATCAACACAACAGATGCAACGGTAGAGTACAACCTGATCGACAATTCTGCAGACAGCAACTGGGATTACAGTGCAAACCCGAACCATGCAGCACTTTGGTCATGGGATAGCAACAATGTAACTTTCCGTTACAATGAAGCATTTAATACATCTGAACATTCTATCGGTTCCGCAGTAGGAAACGACAGTATGGCATTTGACTTTGACTATGGCGTACAGAACTGTGTATATGAGTACAACTACAGCCATGACAATTTGGGCGGATTCCTGATGCTTTGCCCGGGACCGGGAGCATCTGTAAACAACATTGCACGTTACAATGTCAGCGTAAATGACGGTAAATACGATGGTGCACCAATGATCCGTATGGGAACTGGTAAATATGGTTCTCTTGGTATCCAGATTTACAATAACAGCATGTACTGGGAGAACAATGGTGGTTACACCATGGCTCTGACACCGGATTCCGCATGGGAAGGAACAAGCATCAAAGATGTAACTGTATTTAACAATATTTTCTATGGACCGGCAAAAGCAAATAGCATGAGTTCTAAAGTATCTTATGCAAACAACCTGGTATATAGTAATGATGGAAGTGCACAGAATGTATACAAAGCAAATGCAAATGATGAAAATGCAGTTTATGCAGATCCGAAATTTGTAAATACAGAAGATTTTACAACTGGAACATGGGCAGATGGCAAGACAACACTTGGAACTGTAGACGGATTCAAGATTCAGGAAGATTCCCCGGCAATTGATGCTGGTAGAGCACTTCCGGAAGCACCATCTTACACAGATGATACACTTGGTAAAGAGCTTGTTAAGAATGAAGCTGCAATTCCAACCGTAGATTACTATGGAACAGCACTTAGCGATGGAAAAATCGATATTGGTGCAAATGAGGTAATTACAAAAGAAACTTCTGCAAGAAATGAAATTGCTGCATATATCGAGGCTCAGAATGAAGTAATCAGCAAGCTGGCAGGATTAAGTGCAGATGAGATCAGCGATTACCAGAGCCAGGTAAGCAATGTCGCAGACGAGGTAGAAGTAGATCTCAAGAACGATCCGGAAGGTGCAGTTGAGATCGCCAAGGCACTGATTGATGACATCGTAGCAAAAGCAAAAGCAGCATCTGAAGAAAATCAGAAACCGATCGAGACACATCCGGATGGACTTGCAGACAGCAAGGCAGCAGACGGCAACTGGTACTACTACAAAGATAACAAGATTGCTACAGACGTAACAACCGTTGCGAAAAATGTAAATGGTTGGTATTATGTAAGAGATGGAAAAGTAGATTTCAAATATAATGGATTTGCTTCCAATGAGCATGGTGACTGGTATGTAGTAGACGGAACCGTTAAATTTAACGTAAACGATGTGATCAAAGACACAACCGGAGCATTAGGCAAAGGAAATTGGTATTATGTAGTGGACAGCAAAGTTACTTATACTGATACCGTAGCAAAGAATGCAAACGGCTGGTGGAAGATCACAAACGGAAAAGTTGATTTTGATTACACCGGAATAGCAAAGAACCAGAATGGCTGGTGGCGCATTGTTGATGGAAAAGTAGACTTTAACTGCAATAGCGTAGAGAAAAACGAAAACGGCTGGTGGTACATTCGTGGCGGAAAAGTAGACTTCAGCTACACAGGAGTAGCAAAAAATGCAAACGGCTGGTGGCGCATTGTTGATGGAAAAGTAGACTTTAACTGCAACAGCGTAGAGAAGAACGAAAACGGCTGGTGGTACATCCGCGGCGG
>ERZ772854.456-NODE-456-length-49010-cov-4.031805_pt1 | contig 49010 bp, 45 predicted proteins | sample MGYA00580844_ERZ772854 | MGnify/ENA primary metagenome ERZ772854 (study PRJEB29015, sample SAMEA2737727) | human gut metagenome | biome: human gut; feature: human-associated habitat; material: faeces | place: China | collected 2012 ...
GGAGGAGTAGATCTTGTGCATAAAGTATAGAAAAATACTATATCCACTTGACATTGTATGTAAAAAAGTATAAAATTAATATGTTGTATTGTACAATGAAAACTAAATAAGGAGGTGCTCCTGTGACTGATATTATAATTGCTGTTGTAATAACGATTGTTGTAACTGCTATTATTGTCTGGTTTGCAGCTATTACATATTATAAGAAATGTGTAGAAGTAAAAGTAGGAAGTGCGCAGGCCAGAGCAAACGAAATCATAGATGAAGCATTAAAAACAGCGGAAACGAAGAAAAGAGAAGCCCTTTTAGAGGCGAAAGAAGAGTCATTAAAGACAAAGAACGAACTGGAAAGAGAAACAAAAGAGCGGAGAAATGAACTTCAGCACTACGAGAAACGTGTTTTATCAAAGGAAGAGAGTGTGGATAAGAAAGCTTATATGCTGGAGAAGAAAGAATCAGCTCTTGCGTCAAAGGAAGAACAGCTCGCAAAGAGAAAGACAGAGGTAGAGAAGCTTGGCGAAGAACGTACAAAGGAATTAGAGAGAATTTCCGGACTGACTTCCGATCAGGCGAAGGATCTGCTGCTTAGAACTGTCGAAGATGACGTAAAACTTGATACGGCGAAGCTTATCAAGGAACTGGAAACCCGAGCGAAAGAAGAAGCCGGTAAAAAGGCGAAGGAATATGTGGTTACAGCCATTCAGAAATGTGCTGCAGATCATGTTTCTGAGACAACGATTTCGGTTGTCCAGCTTCCAAATGATGAAATGAAAGGCCGTATTATCGGAAGAGAAGGTCGAAACATCAGAACACTTGAAACACTGACCGGTGTTGATTTGATTATTGATGATACTCCGGAAGCAGTTATCCTTTCCAGCTTTGATCCGATCCGGAGAGAAGTGGCAAGAATTGCACTGGAAAAACTTATCGTAGATGGACGTATTCATCCAGCCAGAATCGAAGAGATGGTAGAGAAGGCTCAGAAAGAAGTCGAGGTTATGATGAGAGAAGCCGGAGAAGAAGCTTCCCTGGAAGTTGGTGTCCATGGAATTCATCCGGAGTTAATCAAATTACTTGGTAAAATGAGATTTCGTACAAGCTATGGTCAGAATGCATTAAAGCACTCGATCGAAGTTGCCCATCTGGCAGGACTGCTTGCTGGCGAGGTAGGTGTGGATGTACGAATGGCAAAAAGGGCAGGTCTGCTGCACGATATTGGAAAGTCAGTTGACCATGAGATGGAAGGTTCCCATATTCAGATTGGTGTGGATTTATGTACAAAATATAAAGAATCCCCGATTATTATTAATGCAGTAGAGGCACATCATGGGGATGTTGCACCGGAATCATTGATTGCATGCCTGGTACAGGCTGCGGATGCGATTTCAGCTGCAAGACCGGGAGCAAGAAGGGAAACCCTCGAAGCATACACAAACAGATTAAAACAGTTGGAAGATATTAGTAATTCATATAAAGGTGTAGAGAAATCCTTTGCAATACAGGCGGGCAGAGAGATCCGCATTATGGTAATACCGGAACAGGTAAATGATGCTGATATGGTATTGCTTGCAAGAAATATTTCAAAGCAGATAGAAAATGAACTTGAATATCCGGGACAAATTAAAGTTAGTGTTGTTCGCGAATCAAGATGCGTGGAATATGCGAAATAGCAGAAATTCGCAGATTTGTGAAAATAGAAAGAAACTTTATCTGTTGAGACACTGAAAATCCTATAAGATAAGAAAAGACGATAGAATCGATTGATAATTCAAAGATTCTATCGCCTTTTTATATTATGCAATAAAGTTCTTTACAAATTCCTCGTATGGACAGGGTTTTCCAAAAAAGAATCCCTGGTAATAGTCAGGAGAAACATTCAGCATTTTTAGGCGTTCCTCATTCGTTTCAATTCCTTCGATACATACGGTAAGGTTTAAATCATGTACCATTCCGCTGATTAAGGCAAGCAGATTGTATTCATATTCGTTCTCAAGTGCATTCAGTGTGAAAGAACGGTCGATTTTGATAATGTTCGGACGCAGGGTATGCAGATAATGGAAATTGGAATATCCGGTGCCGAAATCATCCAGTGCAAGCTGGATACCCTGTTCATTCAGCTTGCTCCAGGTCTTTGCAAGCTGGAGATTGGAAACAAGCAGACCACTTTCTGTCAATTCTACAATGACATTGGATGGTGGAATCTGATAACCGGAAACCGCACGGATAATCTCATTGATAATGTCACTCTTCATTACCTGGATATAGGAAACATTAATGCTGATATGGAAATCCGGACAAATTCCAATAATTTCTTTCGCATGCTTCAAAACCGTATGTAGCATCCACTGTCCTACTGGAATAATCAGCCCTGTTTCTTCCAGAATCGGAATAAACTCACCGGGAGATATCATATTGCCAGATTCTGAACGAAAACGCATCAGGGATTCCGCACCATATAAGGTATTGGTCCGGCTTGCAAACAATGGCTGGAAATATGCCTCAAAGCCGTTGAACCCTTCATTAATTGACTGACGGAGAATTTTGGTCAGTTCCTGCCTGCGGCAGAATTTGTCATAATCTGCCTGCTGGAAAACATAACAGAGATTTTTGCCCTGACGTTTCGCCTCATTCAGTGAAAAATCTGAATATTTCATAATGTCCGAATAAGTGTGTTGGATAATGTTTTCACTGGTCAGCAGACCTGCCGATATGGTAAATACTGCTTCATAGTGATTGTCTGCAACAAATTTGCTGATAAAGCTTCGGATACGCTTGTATAAATCAATGGCGATGGATTTTGTGCCACCGGCAAAATCCAGTACGATAAATTCGTCCGACTGTACCCGGTAAATTTTCTGACCGGGAAGAATACAGGAAGAAATATCATCGGCAGTTCGCTTCAGTACGCTATCACCATAATCTGTTCCAAGTTTTTCATTTATCTTCTTGAAGTCATCCAGTCCGATGCGGAGCAGAAAACCGTTCGGAAGTTTTGGGAGAAGCTGCTGGATATAGGATTTCAGTGTGGATTCTCCTAAAAGACCACTTACATTATCTGCTTTCTGGACAGCACCGATTTCATTAATGCAGCCGAAAAGATAGAGCGGCTTATCTCCGTCGCTGATTATCGTTCCGCGGCAGTCGATCCAGATAGGCTGTCCATCGTGATCTGTCCAGCGGTATTGCATAGAATGGGAAGTTCTGCCTCCCTTAGAAAGCAGGGCAAGTTCATCTTTTAATTTAGGGAAATCCGGAGGATAGACAAACTGGGAATGTGTCAGGGCAACATCATGGAACGAACATGAAGGAAGGGAGAACCGATCCTGTGCATGGCTGGATATATAGTAAAAATCATTTTCAAAATCATAAACATATAAATAATCATCCATACAGGTGTCAAGCAGATCGATTGCTTCGCATAACTGGTGGATGGATAGATTCTGTGATTCTGTGATCGACATTGTTTGTGCTCCTTTTTGCATGGATTATTATATGAATTGTACTCGCTCAAATACATACATAGTATATTATAACATAAAATGGAAATAAGAAAATCCCCTAAATGCATAAAATAGCTAAAATTAGAAAAAAATGAAAGAAATGCTAGACAATAGACGTTCTTTGTATTATAATGTAGCAAGTGTGTCTGTGTAGAGTGCACTAAAGTATTTCTGCCACGGACACAGGAGAAAGAAAACGACTCTTACAGAAAGAAAGGATGAGTAAAAATGGCATTAACATTATCAAGAAAAGCACAGGCAGTGAAACCTTCTTCAACACTGGCAATTACTGCAAAAGCAAAAGAATTAAAAGCACAGGGACTGGATGTGGTTGGATTCGGAGCAGGAGAACCGGATTTCAATACACCGGATAATATTTGTAATGCAGCAATTAAGGCAATTAAGGATGGATTTACAAAATATACCCCGGCATCCGGTATTGTAGAATTGAAACAGGCTGTGTGTGATAAATTTAAGAAGTTTAACGGTCTTGATTATAAACCAAGCCAGATCGTAATCAGTAATGGTGGAAAACATTCCCTTACCAATGTTTTTGAGGCCATTTTAAATCCTGGAGATGAAGTTATTATTCCGGCACCATACTGGCTTAGTTATCCGGAAATCATAAAACTTTCCGATGGTGTACCGGTATTTGTAAGAGGAGAAAAAGAAAACGGATACAAAGTAACTGCAGAACAGCTTCAGGCTGCTACCACAGAGAAGACAAAAGCACTGGTTCTGAATACACCGAATAACCCGACCGGTATGATTTATAGCGAAGAAGAACTTCGTGCGATTGCAGATTATGCAGTAAAGAATGATATTTATGTTGTATCAGATGAAATGTATGAATATCTTGTATACAATGGAAATAAACACATCAGTATTGCAAGCTTTAACGAAGAGATTTATAAGAGAACCATTACTGTCAGCGGACTTGCAAAGAGTTATGCCATGACAGGATGGAGAATCGGTTATACAGGTTCTAGCGAAGAAATCGCAAAATTAATGGGAAGTGTACAGAGCCATCAGACATCCAATCCAAACTCCATCGCACAGAAAGCGGCACTGGAGGCACTGACCGGTGACCAGTCAACTGTACAGATGATGCTTGGCGAATTTGACAAGAGAAGAAAATTCATGTATGAAAAAATGTCTGCACTGCCATATGTGTCCACGGAAGAACCTCTGGGAGCATTTTATGTCTTTGCAGATGTCAGTGAAGCATTAAAGAAAGAATATAAGGGAAAGAAAGTAGAAACTGCAGCAGAATTTGCAAGAATTCTGATTGAAGATTATAATGTTGCAGTTGTGCCATGCGCAGATTTCGGATTCCCGGATCATATCAGATTATCTTATGCAATTTCTGTAGAACAGATTGACAAAGGTTTAACAAGAATTGAAAAATTCCTGAATGATTTACAGTAATTATAGTAGAAATTTTATAAAAATTGTGGTAAAGTCAGATACAGAAAGTATCTGGCTTTATCTGTTATAGAGATGAGCCCTTATGTGTTAAGAGAAAGGAATAAAAAATGGCAAAAATCGGATTTATCGGAATGGGAAACATGGGATATGCCATGTTAAAAGGTGCATTAAAAGTATTTGAAAAGGATGACATCCTTTTTACCAGAAAGAACAGTGTATTGGGAAGAAGTATGGAAGAAGAGACGGGGGTGCGTTTTGTGGAGAGCAATGCGGAACTTGCGAATAATGTAAAATATCTTATTCTGGCAGTAAAACCACAGATGTATGACCAGGTGATTAAAAATATTGAGAATGTAATTACAAAGGAACATGTCGTGATTTCACTTGCACCGGGAATTACTATAGAATATCTTACGGATATGCTGGGATTTGACTCCAGGGTTGTACGGGCAATGCCGAATACACCGGCACTTCTCGGAGAAGGCATGACGGGGGTAAGTTATGATTCGTCCCTGTTCAGCCTGACCGAGAAAGAAATGATAGAAAAAATATTTAAATCATTTGGAAAATATGCAGTTTTGGATGAAAAGCTGATGAGTGCCGTAGTATGTGCGTCCGGAAGTTCTCCGGCCTATGTCTATATGTTTATTGAGGCACTTGCCGACAGTGTGGTAAAATATGGAGTGCCAAGAAAAGACGCCTATCAGATGGCTGCACAGACGGTTATGGGAGCTGCAAAAATGGTGCTGGAAACAGGAAAGCATCCGGCAGAATTAAAAGATGCTGTCTGCTCACCGGGCGGAACAACCATCGCCGGAGTTGCAGCACTGGAAGAATGGGGATTTCGCAACAGTATTATCAAGGCAACGGATGCCTGCTATAACAAGGCGGAGAATATTAAATAATCAGAGCGGAGGCAGTAAATGGAAGTATTAAAAAGAATCAACAGGGAACTGGTTAAAAAATGTCATGTATTCAGTCTGTATCAGGATACTGTGGAACTTCCGGATGGCAGAATAGACGATTATGATTTTATCGGACATAAAGGCGCAGCAGCAGTCGTTCCGGTCACGCAGGAAGGAAGAATTCTTATGGTAAAACAGTACCGGAATGCACTCGACCGGGTATGCCTGGAACTGCCGGCGGGAGGAAGAAACAGCCTGGATGAGCCGTTTCAGAACTGTGCGGCAAGGGAACTGGAGGAAGAAACAGGTTATCATTCCGATCATCTGGAAAAGCTGATCAGTCTGAATACCACCGTTGCATTCTGTAATGAACAGATCGATATCTTTGTTGCAACGGATTTGGTCAAAACACAGCAGCATCTGGATGACGGGGAATATGTCGAAGTATTTGAATATGGGATCGAGGAATTGGTGGATATGGTATATCAGGGAAAAATCATGGATGCCAAAACCATTTCCGGTATCATGACCTATTATGAAAAATATGTCCGGGGAAGAAAAGTGAAATAAAAAGCATAAGTAAGACCATTTCTTCATATACTGTTATGAACAGGTTACAGGCAGAACTTCATAACGGCAGGGGAGACGGATATGCTAAAAAATATTACATATATCAGTGCGGCAAAAAATAAAAAGAAAGAAAGAAGTCTTCCGGCGGGCAGAATTTCATGGAGAATATCCCAGACGGCTGGTATTATCTTGCTCTTTCTCCTTGGAGTTACAGCCGGAACCTTTTTTATCAATATCTTCTGTAAAGGCGGATATGAAGAATTAGGGACATACAGTACCTATTTTATAGACAGGTTTTCGGAATGCACCGTGAACAAGAAGGATCTGTTTTTCTATTCTTTTGCGGAGAGAAGCAGGGAAATTCTTGTTTTGCTGATACTGGCATTTACGACACTGGGAAATCTGGTCTGTAATATCTATCTTCTGTATAAAGGCCTGACGGTCGGAATACTAATCAGTGTGTATGTGATGCAGTATGGAAGCGGTGGTATGCTGTTGTACGGAATTTCCATATTTCCACATTATATTACATATATTGTAATGATTATCATTCTCGTTTCTTTTGTAAAAGAAATACAGAAGGAAGTCCGGGTGGAAAACGTAAGTAAAAAGGAAATTGCATCAAGAATCATGAAAAAGAAGCTGGGAATCTACCTGCGGTGTCTTTTGCTTATTTTTGCATTGAATATCCTGACAGCCTATCTGGAAGCATTTGTAAATTTTGATATTATGAAGAAAATATTACAATAAATGACAACTTTAAGAAAGGACAAAAGAATTATGGTAGAACTTATGAAAGCCGGATTTTATCCGTTTGTGCTGACCTTGTCAGAAAATGTAGTAAAGAAGGTTGTGTGGGATATCTATTTTACAATAAAGGCAGATTCGGGCAGAATACCGGCAATGAAACTATCCGGAGCGGCAGGATTTGCCACAGTCTGCCTGATGAAGGAATTCGGGTGTATCAGGGAAAATGAGAATCTGGTAAAACAGTGTAATTACATTTTTTATCAGATTTTTCAGTATACACCGGATGATGTTATGGAAAAAACAATACGCATGGCAATGGAAACGCAGGATTTTCTGATGACGTATCAGGATTTTGCAAGAGCCCAGGATTATCTGAAAAAAAACTATGGAAAATGGCTGTCAGAGCTTGAATTTGCCAGTGGAAAATCAGAAGATGCCATGTTAAGATATGAAAAATTCAGGATGGAGACAGTACCAGAGCTTAATGGCTGGGATGCCGTGCAGGCCAGTGCGGATCAGATCGGGCTGTCTGTCCGGATTGCCAAGCCTGACATGACGGTTCACCCGGCTGTTGAAAACTTTTTTGACAGGCAGGAAAAAGAAGTCCGGGAAGAATATGAATCCGGCCAGACGGACAGTCTGTACCGTAAAATTAAGTCCATTCCGTGCAAAACCGTGTATGTGGACGGGCTGGTAAGAGAAATGGAAGAAAAGATCGGCATGACACAGAAGGATAACCAGGAGGCACTCTTGCAGAAATTTCTTGAAGAAATCAAGGACTGTAAAACAATCAGTGGCAGGGTTGTATTCGGTGATAATGAAGCTAAAATCAAGCAGGCGGAGAATTCGTTTGTGTCCTCCGGGAAATTTGAACATATTCTGCTGTTCAATGATACATCAGTCTTGAAAAACGGAAAGGAAGGAATGGCGGTCACTACTGAGAAAATTTATTATAAAAATCTGGTAACAGGGGGAGAATTAGATCTGAAGGAAGTAGCCGGATTTGAATTTTCCGGGGCGGCATTTTCCCAGAAACTCATGGTCAGAATGGAAAAGGGAAAGAAATATTATCTGCCATGCAGGATCGAAAAAGAAGATTATTATACTTACTTAAAAATACTGGAAATTCTGTTGAAAATCATAAGGCAGGATATCTTCGGACTTGAAAAAAAGTAACAGATGTGTTATGATTTGTCAGAAATTCCTGAAAAGAGGTAAAAGAAAGATGAAAATAATGGTAGCAGCAGATATCCATGGTTCTGCGTATTATTGCGAAAAGCTTCTGAAGAAGTACAAAGAAGAAGCCTGTGATAAACTATTACTGCTCGGGGATATTCTTTATCACGGACCAAGAAATGATTTACCGGAAGAATATAATCCCAAAAAGGTTCTTGCCATGTTAAATGAAATGAAAAACGAGATTCTCTGTGTAAGAGGAAACTGCGATACCGAAGTTGACCAGATGGTACTGGAATTTCCGGTGCTTGCGGAGTATTGTCTGCTCTACCTGGATCATATAACTATTTTTGCCACACATGGTCATAAATTTAATAAAAATTTTATGCCTAATCTTGCAGAAAATGAGGTATTATTACATGGTCATACACATGTGCCGGCATGTGAGAAAGTCGGAAATAATATGTATATGAATCCAGGTTCAGTGTCCATACCAAAGGAAAACAGCCATCATGGCTATATGACGATTGAAGATGGACACTTTTTGTGGAAGGATCTAGATGGAAACATCAAAAACAGCTATCCGTCCGCATAGGAGGAAATTCACGACATGAGGAGAAAGGTTATAATCATGAAGAGTAAGATCATAAATTATTTTAAGGATATCTGGAATGATAAAGTGAAAAGGGCAACACTTCTTGTCTTTCTGATAGCACCGCTTGTATCCTATACCATTGCAGAAGCATTAAACCAGAGATCCGTTTCAAAATTTTTTGGTTTTGTTACGGGAAGTCCGGTTACATTTCTGTTGAATTATATTATTGTATTGTTTACACTGTCATTTACACTGGTATTGAAAAAGAGAATTGCCCCAATGCTTATGATTTCCTGTGTATGGATTGGGTTTGGTGTGGCTAACTTTATGCTCAAAACCTACCGTGAAACACCATTTTCGGCAAATGACCTCAGAATGGCAACTTCTGTTATGGGAATCATGAATAAGTATCTGAGCGGAGTACTGGGAGCATTTTTGATTGCACTGATCATTGCCGCAATTGGCCTTGTCCTGTTTTTATGGAAGAAGGTACCGAAATATGCACAGAAAATCAATTATGTCTGGAATATCACATTGATTATTCTCATCGGCATTCTAACAGTCGGTTCTGCAGATATCGGAATCGCAACGGGAAGTCTTTCGACAAAATTCCCGAATCTGTCCATCGCATATCAGAAATACGGATTTGCTTACTGCTTTGCGAATTCCGTGGTAAATGTAGGTGTGAAGAAACCAAAGGAGTATTCTGCGGAAACTATCCAGAAGATAAAGCAGAAACTGGATGCGGCGGAGGATGCTCCGGTCGAAAATGCGGATACGCCAAATATCATCTTTTTACAGCTGGAATCCTTCTTTGATGTAAATAAAGTAAAAGATCTGGAATTGTCTGAAGAGGCAACACCGATTTTCAATCAGCTGAAGAAAGAATATCCTTCCGGATTTCTCTCGGTAAATAATGTCGGATATGGTACGGCAAACACTGAATTTGAGATGATGACCGGCATGAACCTGGAAGATTTCGGACCGGGCGAGTTCCCATATAAGACAATATTGAAAGAAACCACCTGTGAAAGTATCGCCTATGTACTGCGGGATTATGGTTATACTTCGCATGTGGTCCATAATAATAATGCATCCTTCTATTCGAGAAACCAGGTATTTAAGAACCTTGGCATTAATACCTTTACCAGTGTGGAATATATGAATCCGACCGAATACACACCGCTTGAGTGGGTAAAGGACAAGATTCTGACACAGCAGATTATGGATGTACTGGAATCTACGGACGAACAGGATTTTATCTATACGATATCCGTCCAGGGGCATGGTACCTATCCGTCCTATCAGGTAATTGAAGAACCTCTGATTACAGTATCCGGTATCGAAGATGAGGAACGTAGGAATCAGTTTGAATACTATGTAAACCAGATTAAGGAAATGGATGATTTCATCGGGGAACTGACCGATACACTTTCCAAATTTGATGAGGACATCATTCTTGTCATGTATGGCGATCATCTTCCGAGTCTGGAACTGACGGAGGATGAACTGACCAATGCAAATTTATATCAGACCGAGTACATTATCTGGAGTAATTTTGGATTTGATATGCCGAATGAAGATTTAGAAACTTTCCAGATATACCCTCGTATTCTTCAGAAACTCGGAATCGATCAGGGTGTGATCAATAAATTCCACAGAGTTTACCAGAATGATGCCAATTATCTCCAGTCATTGAAAACACTGGAATATGATATGCTCTATGGTGACCGATATGCATTTGACGGAACAAATCCATATGTACCGACGGATTTACAGATGGGAACTTATCCGGTTATTATTACCGGAGTGGAACAGGAAAATAATCCACAGCAGTTCTATCCGAGTTCGGCGGATTTGTCGGGTGAACCGCAGACCGAAGAGGAAAGTGTAGATCCGGCAGATACGAGCCATTACTATATTGTAAAAGGCACATATTTCTCACCATTCAGTTATGTCTATATCAACAACCAGAAATGTGAGACACAGTTTGTCGATGATAAGACATTGATTGTAAAAGCGGATGAAGTACAGAACCTGGATTCCTTTACGGTGAAGCAGCTGTGGAAGGGAAGGTCGGTTGTAAGTACCTCCGATGAATACATTTATATCGCGACAGATGGCAATGAAACCGGAGTTTCCCAAAATCAGGATTCCTGATTTTCGATGAAAATTCATAAATTCATTTTTTCAGCATAAAATGAGATAAGAAAAGATGAAAGAATGAATATGAAGAAAAAATTCAAAATCGCGGCAGTATGGCTAATGATTAATATCCTGACATTGGGCATGCTGCCGTTTTATGTATATGCAGAGGAAGAAACACAGAATGGTGCGGATTCCCTTGGACTGACGGCGAAAGCCTGTATTCTGATGGAAGCATCTACTGGAAGTGTGATCTACGAAAATAATGCGGATGAACAGCTTAGTCCGGCAAGTATTACCAAAATAATGACACTCATTCTTGTTTTTGATGCACTCGGGGAAGGGGATATTGAACTGGAAGACCAGGTAACTACCTCCGCCTATGCAAAATCCATGGGAGGTTCGCAGGTATTTCTCGAAGAAGGAGAGGTACAGAGTGTGGACACACTGATTAAATGTATTATTGTGGCTTCCGGAAATGATGCCTGTGTCGCAATGGCTGAATACATAGCAGGAAACGAACAGGAGTTTGTGAAACGTATGAATGAACGGGCGGCAGAGCTTGGAATGTCCAATACCCATTTTGAGGACTGTTGCGGACTTACGGATTCGGATGGACATTATACCTCGGCGAGGGATGTGGCACTGATGTCTCGGGAACTGATTACCAGATATCCACAGATATTTGATTATTCCGGGATTTGGATGGAAAATATTATACATACAACGGCAAAAGGAAGCAGTGAATTTGGTCTGGCAAATACAAATAAACTCCTGAAACAGTATCAGTGGGCAACCGGCCTGAAAACCGGTTCAACCAGTAAGGCAAAATACTGTGTCAGTGCGACAGCAAGAAAGGACGGTATCGATTTGATTGCCGTCATCATGGCAGCACCGGATTACAAGGCAAGATTTTCAGAAGCGGTAAGGCTGCTCGATTATGGATATGCAAACTGCAGTCTGTACAGGGATGAAAATAAGGATAGCTTAAATGATGTTCCAGTTGCACAGGGAGTAAAGGATAGCGTGACCATCGGATACCGTGGTCCATTCAGCTATTTAAGCACCAGCGGGGAGGACATCGGACAGATTGAAAAGAAGATAAATCTGAAAGAAGAAATTCCGGCACCGGTACATCAGGGGGATGTGATCGGAACTGCGGAATACTATCTGGGAGAAAAGCAGATTGGAACGGTGGATATCATCGCCGGAAGTGATGTGAAGAAAATGGTATATCTGGACTGTCTGAAAAGACTGCTCCATGAACTGTGGATCTAGAGAAAATAGAATTATTTACAATACGGAGGTTTTATGTTATACTTTCTGATATTATGTGCAGTAATACTGGCAGCAGTATTGCTCAGAAGCCACTATGAAAATACGCATTTTACCAGGGCATATTATTTATATAAGAGCAGGAAAATAAAAGATAATATTAAGATTGTGTTCCTGTCGGATCTGCACGAAAGTGTATTTGGCAGGGAGAATCAGGAACTGGCAGATGCTATAAGGCTGGAAAATCCCGACTACATTCTGCTGGGCGGGGATCTGATTATCGGAAAGGAGAAGAAACTCCGGACAGAGCAGGCATTTCATTTCCTGACACTGATCAAAGATATCTGTCCGGTTTATTATGCCTTTGGAAATCACGAAACCAGAGGAAAGGCGCTGGATGGATGGAAGGATTATATCAGCCGGGTTGAACACATGGGAAAGATAAGACTTCTGAATAATGCAGGGGTACATTTTACACATGGCAGGACTGCATTGTATCTGTACGGACTGGAATTGCAGGCAGGAGTATACAAGGAGAAGGTATTTCCAGGAAAGCTGGCAGCACAGAATCCTTTTGAAAAAGCAGACAGAAATGAAGTAAAAATTCTGCTTGCCCATACACCTGAATTCTTTGAAACATATGAGAAGTGGGGTGCAGACCTTGTGCTGTCGGGGCATAACCACGGCGGAATTGTACGGCTTCCTGTTCTGGGAGGTGTGATTTCCACCGGCAAGAGATTATTTCCGAAGTATTCCTATGGGAAATATGGAGAAAAAGACACACAGATGTTTCTGACTGCGGGAGCCGGAACACATACGATCCGTTTCCGGCTCTTTAACCCGGCAGAATACGTTGTCCTGGAAATGAAGAAAGACCAGGAAGGATAGCAGAAGAAAGGGAAAGAAAACTATGGGAATTCCGGTAAAACTACAGGCATTTGAAGGACCACTGGATTTGCTGCTTCATCTGATTGAAAAGAATAAAGTAAATATATATGATATTCCGATTGTAGAGATTACAAGACAGTATCTCGAATATGTCAATCAGATGGACAGGCAGGATCTGGATGTGGTAAGTGAATTTCTTGTAATGGCGGCAACCCTGATTGATATCAAATCCAGAATGCTTCTGCCAAAAGAAGTCAAAGAGGACGGCGAAGAGGTAGATCCGAGAGCGGAACTGGTGGAAAAGCTTCTGGAATATAAGATGTACAAATATATGTCTTATGAACTGCGCGATCGGGAACAGGAAGCGGAGCTTGCGATGTATAAGTTTCCGACCATACCGGAGGAAGTTGCGGCATACGAACCGCCAGTGGATCTCGATGAACTGCTTGCAGGAATTACACTGGGGCAGCTGAATGAGATTTTCCGACAGGCAATGCACCGGAGCGAGGATAAGGTAGATCCGATCCGGAGCAAATTTAAAAATATTGAACGGGAAGAAGTAAGCCTTCCGGATAAAATCACATTTATCAGGGATTATGCAAGGGAGAAGAAGGTATTCAGCTTCCGGAAACTGCTGGAATCCCAGCATAGTAAAATGCATGTGATTGTGTCATTTCTGGCGATCCTTGAACTGATGAAAATGGGAGAGATTGTGATTGAACAGAAAGAATTATTTGACGATATTATGGTAAGTATCCGGACAGAGAATGGATTAGGAGAGAATTATGCGGGAAAAGAAGAGTGATAAAAACCAGGCAGAGTTACTGGCGGCAGCAGAAGCAATCTTATTTACAATGGGAAAATCCGTGGAACTGTCAAAGATGGCAGAGGCACTTGGGTTGTCGGAAGCACAGACAAAAGCACTGATAGAAAAATTGAAAGAAAAATATGAAGACGAATGCTGCGGACTGCAGATTGTGGAACTGGAGAAATCCTATCAGATGTGTACGAAAAGTAGTATGTACGAATATCTGATCCGGATCGCAAGCCAGCCAAAGAAAAATGTTCTGTCGGATGCACTGTTGGAAACCCTGTCCATCATCGCATATAAACAGCCGGTTACCAGAACCGAAGTAGAAAATATCAGGGGTGTAAAATGTGAACATGCCGTCAATAAACTGATTGAATATAACCTTGTGACGGAACTGGGAAGACTGGACGCACCCGGAAGACCGCTGCTCTTTGGAACGACCGAAGAATTCTTAAGAAAATTTGGAGTTTCTTCTATTACAGAACTACCGGAACCGGACAGGGATAAAGTATCGGAATTCAAGCAGCAGGCAGAACAGGAAATCGGATATATACAGGAGGAAGAAAAAGATGCTACATAATGTTCTGACACATGAAACCTGTGCAAAGTGCAGAATCTGCTGCTCTTTTGTAAAAGAGGATGCATGGGAATCCCCATTGTTTTCCAAAGAAGATATGGAGCGGATAAAGAAAGCCGGGATTCTGGAAGATTGTTTTGATAAAGTCTGTAAAGATGGCAGGGAAGTATATATGGCACATTATGAGTTTCATGATGAAAAGGAGATTCTTCTGTGTCCCTGCCTGGATGAAAAGAAAGGCTGTATTCTTGGCAGCGAGAAACCGTTTGAATGCAGCATATGGCCAATCCGTATTTTTTGCAGGGAAGACGACGAAGGCTATTATCTCGGACTAGCCGGCATCTGTCCTGCTTTTGAAGGGAAGAATTACAGAAAACTCCTGCAGGAACTGCAGGAGAACGGACTGGGAGAAAAGATTCTTGCATTAAAGGGCAGACAGGAAATCTTAAAAGAAATCCAGGAAGGATATAAACCTATTTACCCAGAAGAAAAGTCTGTATAACACGGCCCAGACAATAGGAATAATCAAACCTGCCGACCGATCCGGCAGCATATAAATTATATTTTCTGATAACAGTATCGTTTAGGGAATAGGATACCGATCCGATGACATCGCCTTGTTCCACCGGTGCTGTTATATTTTTGCGATAATTATAGTGAATCTGCAAATCGTCTGAAAATTTGACCGCATAAATGAGCGGGGCAGGATGGATTTCTACCGGAACACTTCCGGTAATGCCGTCCGTGACAGAAACCGGAGGGAATTGCATTTCATAATCAAATAAATCCTTTCTGGAAAAATTTTCCAGACCATAATTTAACAGCAGGGACGCATCCTGCCATTTGTAGGTTTTGTTATTCGGCCAGCCGCATCCGAGCAGAGTCACCGTAAAAGTGCGATCTCCATTTCTAAGTGCGGTCACATAACAGTAGCCTGCATTCCCCGTGAAGCCGGTTTTGCCGGAGATCACCCCATCCATCATATGGAGAAAGGCATTTTTATTATTTACGGTAAAACTTCTGTTTCCGGGAACTGCGTTGCCATCATCCCCGATGGAATAATTGGTAAAGGTATGGGATGCCGTCTGTGTAATAGAAAGAAAGGTATCATTTTTAATGCAATAGGACATGATAAGACAGAGATCCGCAGCCGTAGTTCCGTGGATATATTCCGTACCATCGACGGTTTCTGTGGCATCCAGACCGTTCGGTGTAATGAAATGGGTGCCGGTACAGCCGATCTGGGCAGCTTTCTCGTTCATCAGCACGGAAAAAGAAGAAACGTCCCCGCTGATATGCTCTGCAATGGCTACGGCAGTATCATTGTGGGATTCGAGCATAAGGGAGTAAAGCAGGTCGCCGAGCCGGTAATATTCGCCCGTATTCATGTTCAACTGCACATCCGGCATGGAAGCGGCATACTTGCTGACACAGACCAGATCGTCCGGATTTCCGTACTCCAGCGCGAGAATACAGGTCATGATTTTGGTGGTGCTTGCGTTGGGACGGACCTCGGAACAGGTTTTGCCATACAGGATTCGCCCGCTGTCCGCATCCATCAGACAGGCTGACAGGGCATGAAGCTCATCAGGGGAAGGTTCTCCGGCAGATAAGTGGAAAGTGGTAAAAAATACGAAAAAAAAGAGAAAAAAGAGGGTAAAAAAACATCGCAGAAAGAATCGCATGAAATACCTCACAAAAAAATATGTAATTTTATGTAAAATTGCACAAAAAACAGCTTGCCAATTTTGGCAATTCGATATAAAATTATAATCGGCAGAAATTTTGATTACCACCTTTGTATATACTTATGTGAATAATTGCGTGAATATGCGCAATCATTAAGAATGATACAAAACTTTATGGATAATAAGCAATTCTGCTTAAAAATATATTAAATGGAGGGCTGAATGATGAGTAATTTGGCAAAAGAGTCAGCAATGAATAGAATCAATGCATTGCTTGACGAAAACAGCTTTGTCGAAATCGGCGGTTTGGTAACAGCCAGAAGCACCGATTTTAATATGCAGGATAAAGTCGCTGCATCGGATGGAGTTATTACCGGATATGGTGTAATCGACAATAGCTTGGTATATGTTTACAGTCAGGATGCATCAATACTTGGTGGAACCGTTGGAGAAATGCATGCAAAGAAGATTTCAAGACTTTATGACATGGCAGTAAAGATGGGAGCACCTGTAGTAGCACTGGTAGATTGTGCCGGTCTCAGGCTTGAGGAAGCAGCAGATGCATTAAATGCATTTGGTGAAGTTTATGCAAAGCAGGCAGCAGCATCAGGCGTAGTTCCACAGATTACGGCAGTATTCGGAACATGTGGAGGTGGAATGGGTGTTATGGCATCCCTTTCTGATTTCACATTTATGGCTGAAGACGGAAAGCTTTTTGTAAACGCACCGAACACACTGGATGGAAACAGGGCAGAGAAATGTGATACGGCATCAGCCGCATATCAGGCAGAAGTTTCAGGTATGGCAGATTATACCGGAACAGAGGACGAGGTTCTTGCGGGAATCAGACAGCTTGTAAGCGTGCTTCCGATGAACAATGATGACTTTGCGGAAGAACAGTGTGCAGATGATTTAAACAGAGTCTGCGAAAATCTTGCTGACTGTGTCGGCGATACAGAGATCGCACTGGAGAATCTTGCAGATGCTGGAACATTCTTTGAAATTAAGAAGGCTTATGCAAAGAACATGGTAACCGGATTCATGAAATTAAACGGAATTACCGTAGGTGCAGTGGCAAACAGAGCAACTGTTTATGATGAAGAAGGAAAAGCAGAAGAACTCGGAACAGCACTGACAGCAGAAGGCTGTGAGAAAGCCGCAGATTTTGTAAACTTCTGTGATGCCTTTAATATTCCGGTTCTGACATTGACAAATGCTTCTGGATTTGCAGCAACCGTTGACAATGAAAAGAGAATTGCAAAGGCAGCAGCAAAACTGACTTATGCTTATGCAGAAGCAACCGTACCAAAGGTAAATGTGGTAGTCGGACAGGCAATGGGAAATGCATACAATGTGATGAACAGCAAAGCATGTAATGCAGATATTGTATATGCATGGCCGGATGCAAAGATTGGAACCATGGATTCTGATGCAGCAGTAAGAATTATCTATGCAGAAGAAATCAAGAAAGCAGAAGATTCTGTTGCATTTATTAATGAAAAGAAGGCAGAATACGAAACATTGCAGGTAAGTGCAGCTTCTGCAGCAAAGAGAGGCTATGTAGACAGCATTATTGCACCGGAAGATACAAGAAAGTATGTCATTGGTGCATTTGAAATGCTTTATACAAAGAAAGAGGAACGCCCGGCAAAGAAACATGGTACAGTCTAGGAGGTGGCAGTTATGAAAAAGATGAAACAGTTTTTAATTGCCTTTGTATTGATATTAACCATGTGCACACCGGCTGTTTATGCAGATGAAGCATCCGATTATTATTCTTCCATGATGTCAAGCACATCGGATAAAGATACGGCAATCCAGGCGGCACAGTCCTATATGTCAGCATTTGCTGCAATGACGATTGATGATGCAGAATATTACAAAGAAAATGCAAATGGATTTCTCAAGAAAGCGGCAGAAAGTTATTACACCTACCTGGAGAATGATACGCTTGGTAAATTCAAGGAAGTGACAGAGACAAAAGCAACAGAAACAGAAAAAGGATATTCTGTAGTATGTACCGCTGAATTTGAAAATGTAAATCTTGTCATGACACTGACCTGTAACTATATCGGCGGTCAGCTCACACCGACAGGAATCGCATTTTCAACCGTGGAAAGCCATGAAAAAACCATGGGTGAGAAAATGTCCGGCGCAGCTTTAAATACTTTGATCGGACTTGTTACGGTATTTGCGATCCTGATAGTGATTTCCTTTATTATATCACTGTTCCGTTATATTCCGGACATTCAGGCAAAATTTGCAAAGAAAAAAGACGAACCGGAAAAATTTGCAGCAGTGGAAAATGTTACATCACAGATTGAGGCAAAAGAAGAACTTGCAGATGATACAGAACTTGTAGCAGTTATTACTGCAGCGATTGCAGCTTCTACAGGAACTTCTTCTGATGGATTTGTTGTACGTTCTATCCGCAAGTCAAAGAGAAATTTCGATTAGAAAGGATATATAAAAAATTATGAAGAATTATAGAATTACAGTTAATGGAAATGTATATGATGTCGCAGTAGAAGAGACCGGAGCAGGAACAGCACCTGTTGCACCTGCAGCAGCACCAAAGGCAGCTCCGAAAGCTGCACCTGCAGCAGCACCGAAGGCAGCAGCCGGAGCACAGGGCGGAGTAAAAATAACTGCACCAATGCCAGGTAAAGTTCTCTCTGTAAAAGCACCGGTTGGAACAGCAGTAACAAAAGGACAGGTTGTCATGATTCTGGAAGCTATGAAGATGGAAAACGAAATTGTAGCACCACAGGACGGAACCGTTGCAAGTATTGACGTAGCAGAAGGTGGTTCAGTAGAAGCCGGAGCAGTACTCGCTACTTTAAACTAATTTTGTAAAAGTAAGAAAAAACGTTTTACAAATACTTTAAAGGAGGTTTCAACATGGATTACGTTTTTGACGTTTTGGGAAACCTGATTCATCAGTCTGCATTCTTTGGCCTGACATGGGGCAATTATGTAATGATTCTGGTGGCATGTGTATTCCTGTATTTAGCAATAAAAAGAGAATATGAACCATTATTGCTTGTGCCGATTGCATTCGGAATGCTTCTCGTAAACATTTATCCGGATATCATCGCATCACCGGAGGAAACATCCAACGGTGTCGGCGGTTTATTGCATTACTTTTATATTCTGGATGAGTGGAGTATCTTACCTTCACTTATCTTCCTGGGCGTAGGTGCCCTGACAGACTTTGGACCACTGATTGCAAATCCAAAGAGTTTCCTTATGGGTGCGGCAGCACAGTTCGGTATCTACATTGCATACTTTGGTGCGATTGCCATGGGATTCAATGATAAGGCAGCAGCAGCTATCTCCATCATCGGTGGTGCAGATGGTCCTACATCCATCTTCCTTGCAGGTAAACTTGGACAGACAGACCTGATGGGACCGATCGCGGTAGCGGCTTATTCCTATATGTCACTGGTTCCGATTATCCAGCCGCCTATCATGAAGCTGCTGACCACTGAGAAGGAAAGAAAGATCAAGATGGAACAGCTTCGTCCTGTAACAAAGCTGGAAAAAATCTTATTCCCAATCATCGTTACCATCGTAGTAGTAATGATTCTTCCTACCACAGCACCTCTTGTTGGTATGCTGATGTTAGGTAACCTGTTCCGCGAATCAGGTGTCGTAAAACAGCTCGCTGAGACAGCTTCCAATGCTTTAATGTATATCGTAGTTATCCTGCTTGGTACATCCGTAGGTGCAAGTACCAGTGCAGAAGCATTCTTAAACCTTGATACATTGAAGATTGTAGCACTTGGTCTGATTGCATTCGCATTCGGAACAGCAGCAGGTGTACTGATTGGTAAATTAATGTGTAAATTATCCGGTGGAAAGATTAATCCGTTAATTGGTTCCGCAGGTGTATCCGCAGTGCCTATGGCAGCACGTGTATCCCAGAAGGTAGGTGCGGAAGCAGATCCTACAAACTTCCTGTTGATGCATGCCATGGGACCAAACGTAGCAGGTGTTATCGGTACTGCAGTAGCAGCCGGAACATTTATGGCAATCCTGTTATAATATAAGGAGGAAATAGAAATGGCAGAGAAAAAACCAGTAAAAATTACGGAAACTGTCCTTCGTGATGCTCATCAGTCATTAATTGCGACAAGAATGACCACAGAACAGATGCTTCCGATTATAGATAAGATGGATAAAGTTGGCTATCATTCTGTTGAATGTTGGGGTGGGGCTACTTTTGATGCATCTCTTCGATTCTTAAAAGAAGATCCATGGGAGAGATTAAGAAAACTCCGTGATGGATTCAAGAACACAAAGCTGCAGATGCTTTTCAGAGGACAGAATATCCTCGGTTATCGTCATTATGCAGATGATGTGGTAGAATACTTTGTACAGAAATCAGTTGCAAACGGTATGGATATCATACGTATCTTTGACTGCTTAAACGACCTTAGAAACCTGCAGAGTACTGTCAATGCAGTAAAGGCTGTAAAGCATGAAAATCCAAATGCAGAGGCGCAGATCGCATTATCCTATACCCTGGGTGATGCTTATACTTTGGAATACTGGAAAGATATCGCAAAGAGAATTGAAGACATGGGAGCAGATTCTATCTGTTTCAAGGATATGGCAGGACTTCTTCTTCCATATAAAGCTACCGAATTAATCGGTACTTTAAAGGATACCGTAAAGATTCCTATCCAGCTTCATACACACTATACTTCCGGTGTTGCTTCCATGACTTACTTAAAGGCAGTAGAAGCAGGTGTGGATGTTATCGATACTGCAATGTCACCATTTGCACTCGGTACCAGCCAGCCGGCAACCGAAGTTATGGTAGAAACCTTCAAGGGAACTCCGTACGATACCGGACTTGACCAGAAGTTACTTGCAGAAATCGCAGATTACTTCCGTCCGATGAGAGAAGAAGCATTAAAGAGCGGATTATTAAATCCAAAGGTATTAGGTGTAAACATCAAGACTCTTCTTTACCAGGTACCGGGCGGAATGCTCTCCAACATGGTATCACAGTTATCCGAAATGCATGCAGAGGACAAGTACGAAGAAGTGCTTGAGGAAATCCCAAGAGTTCGTAAAGATCTCGGTGAGCCTCCTCTTGTTACACCGTCCTCACAGATTGTCGGAACACAGGCTGTTATGAACGTTATCGGCGGAGAACGATACAAGATTGCAACAAAGGAAACAAAGGCTGTTCTGAGTGGTGAATATGGTCAGACCGTAAAACCATTCAACAAAGAAGTACAGGAGAAAGTTATCGGAGATAAAGAACCGATTACCTGCAGACCTGCTGATCTCTTAGAGCCGGAACTTCCTAAGATTGAAGCTGAGATGGCTGAATGGAAAGAACAGGATGAAGATGTATTAACTTATGCATTATTCCCACAGGTTGCATTAGATTTCTTCAAATATAGAAAAGCACAGAGAGAAAAAGTAGATTTAAACGTAGCAGATACGGAAAATAAGGCTTATCCTGTGTAATATATGATAAGATAGGGCTGTCTGGAGACAGCCCTTTTTTGGCGGTGAAAAATATGAGAAAAATCAAATTCATCACTGCAGTTGTAATAAGCACAGCCTTAATGGTAAGTACAGAGGTAAGTGCTTATGCAACATGCGGACAGGATTATGAAACGACAAACAGCAATGCACAGAATTATACCAAATGGTCCACACCGATAGAATCCTATCTGACCGAAACTACGGATGGAAAATTAATGCGTGTACAGAAATCCGATGATAATACAGGAATCCTGGTAGAATATTACACAAAAGATTATAAATTGCAGGAGAGCAGAATCATTGATGACGAGCTTCCGATATTTGGTGGATTTTATGCAACGGATGAGAATTATTATATTCTGTCCGGTCAGAATAACAGTGAGAAAGATGACACAGTGGAAGTACTCCGGCTTACAAAGTATGATAAGGACTGGAACCGTATTGCAAGTGCCAGTGAATACGGTGCAAATACAAAGAAACCTTTTGATGCAGGTTCTGCCAGAATGACACATGATGGCAAGTATCTTTTTATCCGTACCTGTCATCTGATGTACAGCGGTCACCAGGCAAACTATACCATACAGGTGGATACGGAACAAATGAAGGTTACCAGTGCTTTTTCAGGTGTTTATGATTCAACATATGGTTATATCAGTCATTCCTTCAACCAGTTTATTAAAATAGATGATGGGCAGCTGGTAGGAGTGGATCATGGGGATTATTATCCGCGGGCATTTATGCTGCAATTGTACACCGGAGATTATACGAATGGTAATTTTATATCAAGATGCCAGACAAAACGCTTTATGACTTTTCAATCGCACTGGAATTCGAACGAAACAGGGGCATCCGCCGGTGGATTTGAAATTTCCGACAGTGCATATCTTCTTGCGGGAAATACCGTCAGCCAGGAAAACAGAGATATTGATGATTTGGTAACCAGAAATATTTTTGTGGCTGCAATAGCAAAAGATAGTAAAGAACTAACAACAAACTGGATTACTACTTATAACGAAGGCGAAACAGGAACATCTACCCCACAGTTTGTAAAAACCGGTGAAAATGAATATATGCTTCTCTGGACAAGAAATGGTATGGTAAATTATACGAAAATTGATGGGGATGGAAATCAGACCGGGAAAATCTATGAAATGAGTGGTGATTTAAGTGACTGTGTACCAATTGTTGTAAATGGAAAATTAGTATGGTATGTATGTAAAAATGATGATATTACCTTTTATGAAATCAACCTTGCAAATCTTACTTCGACAAATAAAACTGAGGTAGCGCGGGGACATAATTATAAAGTGGTAACGATGGACGAAAAGGGATATGCAACCGTAAAGTGCCGTACCTGTGGTCATGAAACACAGAGAGAAACAGCAGATACGATTTATTTGAAGCTTTATATGAAAAGCGGGAATAACTTCTATGGAATTAATCAATACACTTATCAGGATTTGAAACCAGGTGACAGGGTATATGCTGCTGTTTCCATGTATAACAGCACATCGTCAAAGGTATATCATGATAAATATACGATAGAGATAGATGATAGAGATGTCGTTCAATATTGTGAATCGCAGAACGGAGAGAGCTACTTCAGTTTTGTAGTAAAAAAATTTGGTTCCGCGAATATAACAGTTAGATCCGAAATGAATGATGGACTTTATCATACTTATCAGTTTATAGTACCATTCTACTGTTACATCAATTCTGTGAATAATACGATTTCCTCATTTCAGGAAGGAACTACTGTCAGTGATATTGCAGGAAAATACACAGGTCCTGTACAGGTAAAGGATACAAATGATAAGGTTTTGGATAACTCGTCCAAAGTGGGAACCGGATATAAAGTAACAGAGCAGGAAACAGGAAAGGTTTATACAACTATCCTGCGGGGAGATATCAATGGTGATGCCATCATTAATGTACTCGATATGGAAGCTATTCAGAAATCCATTCTTGGAATCAGTCCATTAACAGGAGTGTATGAACAGGCATCAGACATCGATAAGGATGATCAGATTTCTGTGCTGGATATGGAAGCTATTCAGAAACATGTTTTAGGAATTGAAATTATCAGTAGATGATAGGTAATTACAAGATGGAATATAAAAGAATAATTTTGTTTAAGGGTGCTGTGGAAACTCTGGAATACTTTTCAGAACAGCTGGCACAGGCTTTTGCACATATGGGAAAAGAAACCTGGTTTTGGAATCTTAATACACCTGCGGATAGCAGGAAAGAATTTTTAAAATTTTACAAAGAGGGTGAAACGGTTCTATTTACCTTTAATTTTATCGGATTGAGCGGAGAAGAACAGTTTGAAACAGAAAAACATAGTACTCTATGGGAAAAATATAAAATCCCATGCTGGTGTATGATGGTAGATCATCCCATGTATTATTACAAACAGCTTTCGGAAACAAACAGCAATTTAAAATTGATATGCATCGACCGCGGACATTGCCGGTTTACAGAAACATTTTATCCCAAATATGGAAGTGTGGATTTTGTGCCGCTTGGCGGAACAAAGCTGCTTACCGAGCCGATACCTTATGAAGAACGGGATATCGACATCCTGTTTGCGGGAAATTATGTTGCATTGCCAAACCTGGAAAAACATCTGGCAGGAGTACCGGAAGATAATAAAGAATTTTATTTTGAAATCATAGAAGACCTTATCCAGAATCCGGATCTGCCAATGGACACGGCAATCCTTAAACATCTGAGGAGTGAGATTCCAAAGATTACAAGGCATGAAACCCTTGCCTGCATGTATCACATGATTTTTGTGGATCTGTATGTGCGGTCGTATTTTCGCAGGGAACTGGTGTGTTCCCTTGCGGAAGCAGGCATGAAAGTAACCGTCCTCGGAAAAGACTGGGAGTTATCCGGATGTAAAAGACCGGAAAATCTGAATCTCATCGGGCAGGTGGATTCCTTTACCTGTCTGGACTTCATGCAGCGGGCAAAAATATCCTTCAATGTGATGCCGTGGTTTAAAGAAGGAGCACATGACCGTATCTTTAACTCCATGCTGTCCGGCTGTGTAACGGTTACGGACTCATCTCTGTATCTGGATGAAATACTGCATGAACATGTGGACTTTGTGAAATATAGCCTGAAAGAACGGGAAAAAATGCCAGAAATGGTAAGAAAACTGTTACAGGATGAGAAACAAAGCCGGGAACTGGCACAGGAAGGATATGATATGGCACAGGCACATACCTGGGAAAAACGTGCGGCAGATCTGCACCGGATTTTTTTATTAAAATAATAACTGAGGGAGAGAACGGATGGAAGAGAAGGAAACGGAAAACATTGTAAAAATAATTAATGGGAAATTTCCTGCGATGAGCAGAGGACAGAGAAAGTTGGCGGAATATATCCTTGCCCAGTACGATAAGGCGGCATTTCTTACGGCTGCACAGATCGGAAAACAGGTGGGTGTCAGTGAGTCAACAGTTGTCCGTTTTGCCGGACTGCTGGGTTATAAGGGATTCCCGCAGATGCAGAAAGCACTGGAAGGAATGGTATACAAAAGACTCCATGAAGCACCAGCCGTTGACATAGAAAACGAGAACATATCCGGACAGGAGGTGTTAGAGCAGATATTAAAGAAAGACATCCGGAATATCAGCAACACACTGGAAATGGCGGATCGCAGAACATTTGAAATGGCTGTGGAAAAACTGTTAAATGCAAGGCACGTCTATCTGGTCGGAATACGGGGTTCTGAACCACTGGCGGTCTATATGGGATTTTACCTTAAATTAATGCTGGATGAAGTAACCGTTGTATCAAACGGAAATACCAGTGATTTATTTGAGGAACTGATGAAAATAAATGAAGAAGACTGTCTGGTCGGAATCAGTTTTCCGAGGTATTCCATGCGGACCTTGAAGGCAATTGAATTTGCAAACAGCAGAAGTGTCAGTGTGATAACGATTACCGACAGCATCAATTCGCCCATGAATCTGTATTCCTCCTGCAATCTTATCGCCAGAAGTGATATGACGGCAGCCGCGGACTCGCTCTGTGCACCCATGAGCCTTGTCAATGCACTGATAACGGCAGTTATGGCAAAACGCAGGAAAAACCTGCTAAATCGTCTGGAAATGCTGGAAGATATCTGCAACCAGTACGGAACGGGAGAAAATGATGAACTCAATAAGGTGGACGACTCCGATTGCATAGGGATTTGACATGGAAATAGAGTTGTGGTAAAATTCAGTGCATAAAATCAGTATAAGATAAGGAACAGACAGAATGGAGAAAATAGCAGTAATCGGTGGCGGGGCAGCTGGGATGATGGCGGCCATATCCGCAGCAGAAACGGGTCATGAAGTCCATCTTTTTGAGAAAAATGAGAAACTTGGAAAGAAAATATTTATCACGGGAAAAGGAAGATGCAATCTGACAAATGCATCCGATATGGACGAGATACGCCGGAATATCGTGACGAATTCAAAATTTATGTACAGTGCATTGTATACATTAAGCAATGACGATGTGATACAGATGTTTCAGAATGTTGGCGTGGAGACAAAGGTAGAAAGGGGAAACCGGGTATTTCCAGTGTCGGATAAATCTTCCGATGTAATATGGGGACTTACAAAGATGTTGAAAAAACAGCAGGTAATGATCCATCTGAATACCGGCATCCAGGATATCCTGTGGGAAGAGGGACTGGAGAAGAAACCTGTGATCAAAGGAATTATAACGGAGGATGGAGAAAAGCTGTTCTTCTCAAAAGTAATCATAGCAACCGGTGGGTATTCCTATCAGTCCACAGGTTCTACCGGAGACGGGTATCGTTTTGCAAAAGAAACCGGACACAGAGTAACGGATATCCTGCCGGCATTAGTACCACTTGTAGTAAAAGAAGAGTGTGTCAAAGAGATGCAGGGACTGTCATTGAAAAATATCCGGGCAGACTTTTATGTAGAAGGAAAAAAAGTCTACTCTGATTTCGGGGAAATGTTGTTTACCCATTTCGGAGTCAGCGGTCCTGTGATTTTAAGTGCAAGCAGTCTGCTGACAGAAGGACTGCGGCAGGGGAAAAAGACAGAACTGGTGCTGGATCTGAAGCCGGCATTGGATGAAAAACCACTGGATGAACGTATTTTAAGGGATTTTTCGGAATATAAGAATAAGGATTTCCGCAATGCACTGGGAGATCTTCTGCCAAAGAGCATGATTCCCGTAATCATAGAACGATCCGGCATTGACGAATTTAAGAAAGTAAACCACATTACAAAAGAAGAACGAAGAAATCTTGTAAATGTCATTAAGAACTTCCGGCTGACCGTTACCGCAACGAGGGGATTCCAGGAAGCCATCATTACCAAGGGCGGTGTCAATGTAAAAGATATCAATCCTGCGACCATGGAATCAAAGCTCGTTTCCGGCTTATATTTTGCCGGTGAGGTGCTGGATGTGGATGCATTTACAGGCGGTTATAACCTTCAGGTGGCATGGTCCACAGGAAGACTTGCGGGATTTTCCGTATAAAAGGAAAAGGAGAGGAAACAGATGTTTAATGTAGCAATAGACGGACCGGCAGGAGCCGGAAAAAGCACGATAGCAAAGCTGGTCGCAAAAAGGGAAGGATTTATCTATGTGGATACCGGTGCCATGTACCGGGCACTGGCTGTATTATGTGTGCGGTCCGGAGTAAATATAAAAGAAGAAACAGAAGTTGTGAAGGTCTGTGAACCGGCACAGGTAACAATTCGGTATGAAGATGAAGAACAGCAGGTCATTTTAAATGGAGAAAATGTAAATCCATATCTGAGAACAGAAGAAACAGGAAATGCAGCCTCCGTCATTTCTGCCTATGCAGGAGTCCGGGAAAAACTGCTCATGCTGCAGCACCAGCTTGGAAAAGAGCATAATGTTGTCATGGACGGCAGGGATATCGGAACGAATGTATTAAAAGATGCACAGCTGAAAGTTTATCTGACAGCTGGAAGCGATACACGTGCCAGAAGACGTTTCGATGAACTGACGGCAAAGGGAATTCTATGCAATCTCGAAGAAATTAAAAAAGATATCGAAGAGCGGGATTATCAGGATATGCACAGAAGCATTGCACCGTTAAAACAGGCTGAGGATGCTGTCTATCTTGACTCCTCTGCAATGACCATAGAAGAAGTGGCAGAAAAAATACAGACACTAATGAGGGAAAAAGGATGGAAGTAAGGACTGCAAAGACGGCAGGGTTCTGTTTCGGGGTAAAAAGAGCCGTTGCAACCGTGTATGAAGAAATAAAAAATGGAAAAGATAAACAGGAGATCATTTATACCTATGGCCCGATTATCCATAATGAACAGGTCGTGTCTGACCTGGAGAACAAAGGAGTCCGGGTTATCCATGGAAAAGAGGACCTGAAAAGCATAACAGAAGGAACGGTTATCATTCGCTCCCATGGAGTTGACCGGGAAACCTATGACATGATCCGCAGCCAGGGACTCAAATTAGTGGATGCAACCTGCCCCTTCGTGAAAAAAATCCACAGAACCGTGGAAGAAAAAAGCAGGGAAGGGTATGATATTATTATTATTGGAAATGAGGACCACCCAGAAGTCCAGGGGATAAAAGGATGGTCCGAATCCGATACTTATATCATGAATACTGAGGAAGAAGCTGAAAAATTCAGCATTTTTCCGGGCAAAAAGCTGTGTGTGGTGGCACAAACGACATTTAATTACAAGAAATTTGATAAAATGGTTGAAATTATTGCAAAAAAGCGGTATGATATAGTAGTTGTTAATACTATATGCAATGCGACAAACGAGAGACAGGTGGAAGCAAGGAAGATTGCCGCGGAATCCGACGCAATGATAGTCATCGGCGGCAGAAACAGTTCCAACACACAGAAGCTTTATGAAATTTGTAAAGAGGAATGTAAACATACTTACTATATACAGCAACTTGAAGACTTGGATTTAGAAAAGCTGCAAACCTGTAGAAATGTAGGTATTACAGCAGGGGCTTCGACCCCAAATAATATAATAGAGGAGGTTCAGGCAGAATGTCAGAATTAAGCTTTGAGCAGATGTTAGAAGAATCATTAAAAACTATCAGAACAGGAGATATCGTTGAAGGAACAATCATTGACGTTAAGCCAGATGAAATTGTTTTAAATATAGGTTACAAGTCAGATGGTATTATTGCAAGAAACGAATATACCAACACACCTAATGCAGATTTAACAACAATGGTATCTGTTGGCGATAAGATGGAAGCTAAGGTATTAAAAGTCAACGATGGAGAAGGTCAGGTATTATTAACATACAAGAGACTGGCTCAGGAAAAGGGAAGCAAGAGACTCGAAGAAGCTTTTGAAAACAAAGAAGTATTAAAGGCTGTTGTATCCCAGGTTATGACAGGCGGATTAAGTGTTGTTGTTGATGAAACAAAGGTATTTATTCCAGCAAGTCTTGTTTCTGATACTTATGAAAAAGATTTAAGTAAATATGCAGGACAGGAAATCGAATTCGTAATCAGTGAGTTTAATCCGAAGAGAAGAAGAATCATCGGCGACAGAAAGACTTTATTAGTAGCTGCAAAGAAAGAAAAACAGGAAGAATTACTTGCAAAGATCAAAGAAGGACAGGTAGTAGAAGGTACTGTAAAGAATGTTACAGACTTCGGTGCATTCATTGATTTAGGCGGTATCGACGGACTCTTACACATTTCAGAAATGTCATGGGGAAGAGTTGAACATCCAAAGAAGATGTTCAAGGTTGGTGATTCTGTTAAAGCTATCGTAAAAGAAGTAAATGGAACCAAGATTGCATTAAGCCTTAAGTTTGATGAAACAAACCCATGGTTAAATGCAGCAGAGAAATATGCAGTAGGTAATGTAGTAGAAGGTACTGTAGCAAGAATGACAGATTTCGGTGCGTTCGTAGAACTTGAACCGGGTATCGATGCACTCCTTCATGTATCACAGATTGCAAAGGAACATATCGACAAGCCGTCTGATGTATTAAAGATTGGCGATAAGATTGAAACCAAGGTTGTTGATTTCAATGCAGATGAAAAGAAGATCAGCCTGAGCAGAAAAGCTTTATTAGACAATACTGCTGAAGCTGAGAAAGATGCTGAATAAAACCTAAGCAGAAGGAAACGAGTAGGAGTCTGGGGAAACTGGTTCCTACTCGATTTTTTCAAATAGTATATATTACATATCAGCAGGAATATTCCGATGATATTATGAGAGGTGCCCTTATGGATTATGAACAGTTTAAAACTCAGATTTTACAGCTTACAACCATTGATTTGAATGCATACAAAGAACGGCAGATGAAAAGAAGAATAGACGCACTGATTGCAAAACACAAATATCCGGGCTATAAGGAATATGTTGCGGCATTAAAGCAGAATCAGGAGTTATTTGAGGAATTTGTAAACTATCTGACCATAAATGTATCTGAATTCTGGAGAAACCCGGAACAGTGGAAGGTTCTGGAGGACTCTGTTATTCCGGAGCTGATTAAGAAAAATGGCAAAAATATCAAAGTATGGAGTGCAGCGTGTTCAACCGGAGATGAGCCATATTCCCTGGTTATGCTGTTATCAAAATTTATGCCGTTAAGAGACATAAAGATTCTGGCAACAGATATTGATAAACAGGTACTCGAGAAGGCAAGGGCAGGACTCTATAACCAGAAGAGTCTTACAGGACTTCCGGAAGAATTTAAAAAGAAATATTTTACAAAAGTAGGATTAAGCAATTACCAGATTAATGATGAGATTAAGAAATGTGTGGAATTTAAACAGGGAAATCTTCTGAAAGATAAATATCCGGCCAATCTTGATCTGATTGTCTGCCGAAATGTATTAATCTATTTTACGGATGAAGCGAAAACGGATATATACCGTAAATTTAATGATTCATTAAAATCGGAAGGATTTCTTTTTGTTGGAAGTACGGAACAGATTATTAATTATCGTGACTTGAATTACCAGTCATTCCGTTCATTTTTCTACAAAAAGAATTAAGGAATATGATATGAGAGTGATTTCAGGAAGTGCAAGGAGAACGAATCTGAAAACGGTTCCGGGTGAATCGACCAGACCGACAACGGACAGAATTAAAGAAACACTTTTCAATATGATTCAGGGAGAATTATATGACTGCCTGTTTCTGGATCTGTTCAGCGGAAGTGGCGCCATTGGGATCGAAGCGCTCAGCCGCGGTGCCAGACGATGCTATTTTGTAGAACAGGCAAAAGAAGCAGTTGCATGCATCAGGCAGAATCTGGATACAACACATCTGGAACAGAAAGCAGTTGTTATGGATTGTGATGTTCTGGCTGCGATAGGCAGGTTGAAGGGAAAAGAAAAACCATTTGATTTTATTTTTATGGATCCGCCATATAATAAGAATTTTGAATTTCATGTTTTAGACGAATTGAGGCAGATGGACTATGTAGATGATCATACGGTAATTATTGTGGAAGCATCAAAAGAAACCAGCTTTGATTATCTGGATCAGTTTGGATATGAAATGATCAAAAGAAAAGAATACAAAACAAATATGCATATATTTATACAAAAGAAATAAATTACCTGTAAAGGCATACATATAAAAAGAAACAGAAAGGCATGGAATAAAATGATAAGGGCAATTTATCCGGGAAGTTTTGATCCGGTTACGCTGGGTCATCTGGACATTATTCAGCGTGCGGCAAGAAATTGTGACGAACTTATAGTGGGCGTATTGAATAATAAGTCAAAATCCCCTTTATTTACAGTTGAAGAAAGAGTTGCGATGCTCAAAGATGTAGTAAGAAATATTCCAAACGTAAGGATTATGGCTTTCAGTGGACTACTGGTAGATTTTGCCAGGGAGCAGGGAGCACATTGCATCATCCGGGGGCTGCGGGCAATTACAGATTTTGAGTACGAACTTCAGATGGCACAGACGAACAGTATACTCAACAAAGAAATTGATACGATGTTTCTGACCGCCAGCAATGATTACTCTTATCTGAGTTCCACCACTGTGAAAGAGATTGCAAGCTTTGGCGGTGATATTAAACAGTTTGTACCTAGAGAAGTCTGTGACAAAGTATACGAAAAATATGGAATAAAGGAAAGATAAGAAAGGCGGACTATGTTATGAGTAACAATATTGAGCAGATTATCAATGAAATAGAAGATTATATTGATGGTTGCAAATTCTCTCCGTTATCAACCACAAAAATTATGGTAAATAAAGATGAGCTGGAAGAATTGTTAGAAGAGCTCAAAATGAAAACTCCGGGAGAAATCAAAAAATATCAGAGGATGTTGGCAAATAAGAGCGGAATACTTGAAGATGCCAGACAGAAGGCTGAAAACATTATTGCAGAAGCTACGGAGCAGGCAAGTGCATTGGTGAATGAGCATGAGATTACCCAGCAGGCATATGTACAGGGAAATGAACTGATTGCAAAAGCTCAGGAACAGGCACAGAAGATTATTGCAGAAGCAAATGAAGATGCAGATACCATTCGTTTAGGGGCGATCCAGTATACAGACAATATGCTTGCAAACATCCAGAATACCATTACTTATTCAATGGAAAATATTACAATGCGTTATGAAGCATATATGAAGTCACTGCAGAAAACACTGGAGACAGTTATCGCAAACCGGAATGAACTGAATGTGCCGCCGGCACCGCCGCAGCCAAAACCGGAGCCACAGCCTCAGCCACAGCCGCCCCAGACCGGAGCTCCGGATTATGCGGATGATGAAGATGACTTCCCGGACGAACTGGATGATTATACACTGGATATTGACGAAGACGAATTAGAAGATGAATAAAAATGAAAAATAACTGTTTTAAGCTGTGAAAGGTTTCGAACAGTTATTTTTTTGCCTTTTTTTGTATAATATGTGGGAATGCATAATGCGGAATTATCCACAGGCATCAAAGAATCATATTAAAAGGAGGCAGCATAATATGTGCAGAAGAGGAACAAATATTTACAAGCGTAAGGACGGAAGATGGGAAGGCCGATATCTAAAAGGATATGATGAGAATGAGAAGCGGATTCTTGGGTATGTATACGGGCATACGTATCGTGAGGCTTTGGAGAAGAAACAGAAGGCACAGGCATTGTATGAGGAGAAGATGCAGAAGAAAGCAGTCTTGTTTGACAAGGCAGCAATGCAATGGCTGGAGGAGAAGAAAAAGAAGGTGAAAATCAGCAGTTACCTGAAATATCAGGGAATCTTGGAACGGCATATCCTGCCGGAGTTTGGGGAGAAAAGCTGCTGCGATATTGATACGGAATATCTGCAGGCATTCCTTATGAAGAAACAGTCAAACGAAGAGGAGAAGGAGGCTGCATTATCGCAGCGGAGTGTACGCACGATGTATCATCTGATCCGGGAAATCCTGATTTATGTGGAGAATACTTATCAGATAGAAACAAATATAAAGAAAATTAAATTTGGAAAGGCGAATCATCTTCCAGGGGCTGTTTTTACGGCGGACGAACTGAAAATATTAAAGACTGCAGCAGAAACGGGCTGTCGGGAGGACAGAAGATGTCTGGGGATTCTCATGTGTATGTATACCGGTCTGCGGATTGGAGAACTCTGTGCCTTGAGGTGGTCCGACATCCATATGGACCTCCGACTGATTGAAGTAACCAGGACGGTGCAGCGGATGAAACGGGCGGAAGAAGCGGATGGAATCCAGAAGGACGAAAAAAAGAAAGCTGGAAAAACATATCTGTATGAGGGGACACCCAAGACAATAACGTCAAGGCGGCAGATTCCGATCTGTCAGCATTTGTATGAATTGCTGAAAGAATATTATGGTGCGGAGAAGGACAGTGATTATTTCCTCAGTGGAAGCAGTAATTGTATCGAGCCGCGAAACTTCCAATATTTCTTCCGGCACTTTCAGAAGAAAAACAATATAAAACCGCTGAACTGTCATGCACTCCGCCACACCTTTGCTACCTTGGGCATTTCGGCGGGAATCGACGTAAAAACGGTGAGCGAACTGCTTGGTCATGCCAATGTAAACATAACTCTGAACAACTATGTACATTCTTCCATCGAAGAAAAACAAAGGCAGATAGAAAAGCTGAGCATCTATAATAATCTGTAAAAATCTATAAAAATCCCTTTTACGAAACCGGTATGAATCGTACATTTTTCGTAGATAACGAAAAAATAGTTGCAATTCATATTCATTCTGTTATAATATATTTAATATTTCGCAGATATATATAATCTACGAATAAATAAAAAGCTGTTTCTAAGGAGCGAGCAGTGAATGCTGCCATGAATTTTAAACAGAAAATAGGGCTTCTGCCAATACAGGAATAAAATTCGGATGAAAAATGCGAAGAAATACGTCATGCCCATTTGCAGAAAGCAGAATTCACAGAGGTTTAATATGAGAAAAGATATAAAAATTGCTGTTGCGGGAACCGGATATGTCGGGTTATCCATTGCTACACTTCTGGCACAGCATCACCCGGTATATGCCGTAGATATCATACCGGAGAAAGTAGAATTAATTAATCAAAGAAAATCACCTATTCAGGATGAGTATATCGAAAAGTATCTGAAAGAGAAAGAACTGAATCTGACGGCAACACTGGATGCACAGGAAGCATACGGCAATGCCGATTTTGTTGTAATTGCAGCACCGACAAATTATGATTCGGAGACACAGCATTTTGATACATCCGCAGTAGAAGCGGTGATTCGACTGGTAATGGAATATAATCCCGAAGCAGTTATGGTTATCAAATCTACGATACCGGTGGGATATACGGAAAGCATAAGAGAAAAAACCGGAAGCCGCAATATCATATTCAGCCCGGAATTTCTGCGTGAGTCAAAGGCTTTGTATGACAATCTGTATCCGAGCAGAATTATTGTGGGAACGGATCTGTCCGATGAAAGACTAACAGAAGCAGCACATGAATTTGCAGGACTGCTGCAGGAAGGTGCGTTAAAGGAAGAGATAGAAACATTATATATGGGATTTACGGAAGCAGAAGCCGTAAAGCTTTTTGCCAATACATATCTTGCACTGCGGGTATCTTATTTTAATGAACTGGATACCTATGCGGAGGTGAAAGGGCTGGACACCAGACAGATTATCCATGGTGTCTGCCTGGATCCCCGTATCGGCATGCATTATAACAATCCAAGCTTTGGATATGGAGGCTATTGCCTGCCGAAGGATACCAAACAGTTATTGGCAAATTATCAGGACGTTCCGGAAAATCTGATTGAAGCCATTGTGGAAAGTAACCGGACAAGAAAAGATTTCATAGCGGATCGTGTGCTGAAATTAGCGGGATATTATGGTTATGCCGGGGCCAGCGAATTTAATCCTGACCAGGAGAAAGAAGTAGTCATCGGTGTATATCGGCTTACTATGAAGAGCAACAGTGACAATTTCCGCCAGAGTTCTATTCAGGGTGTCATGAAGAGAATCAAGGCGAAAGGGGCAAAGGTAATTGTCTATGAACCAAGCCTTGAAAACGGAAGTACCTTCTTTGGAAGCGAAGTCGTAAATGATTTGGAAAAATTCAAGGAACAGAGCGGTGCGATCATTGCAAACAGATACAATGACTGTCTGGACGATGTGAGAGATAAAGTTTATACCAGAGATTTATTTGAGAGAGATTAGGAAAAAGAGGAATAGATATGATTATAACAAAAACACCATTTCGAATGTCTTTTTTTGGCGGTGGGACAGATATGAAAGAATATTTTATGGAAAACGGAGGTGCAGTTCTGTCCACAACATTTGATAAATATTGTTATGTAAATGTCAGGCATTTGCCACGTTTTTTTGATTATACAACAGAACTTTCATATTCAAAGACGGAACGTGTCACACATATTGAAGATATAAAACATCCTGCAATTAGAAATGCTATGGAAATGCTTGATATGCATGAAATAAGATTAACATATGAAGCAGATTTGCCGGCAAGATCGGGGTTGGGAACATCCAGTTCATTTGCTGTAGGAATGTTAAATGCTTTCTATGCATTAAAGGGAAAATATGCAGGTAAGAAACGATTAGCAGATGAGGCTATTTATTTGGAGAGAGAGCTTTGTCAGGAAGCAGGCGGTTGGCAGGATCAGATTGCGGCATCGTTTGGAGGATTTAACAGAATTAATTTTAATGCAGATGGATATGAAGTTCTTCCGGTAATTATTTCACCTGAAAGAAAAAAGACTTTAAATAGTAATTTAATGATGTTTTTTACAGGATTTACAAGATTTTCTTCGGATGTTCAAAAGGCAAATGCTGCTGAAAAAACAGATAAGAAAAAACAGTTAGGTGAGATGCTGCAATTAGTAGATGAGGCTGAAAGTATTTTGACAGATAAAAATAAAGACTTAAATGAATTTGGAAAATTACTGGATCATACATGGAAACTGAAACGTCAGACCGGTTCGGCTGTATCCACGAATAATATCGATAGTTTATATGAAAAAGGTATTCAGGCAGGTGCATTAGGCGGAAAGCTTTTAGGAGCAGGTGGTGGCGGATTTTTAGTTTTTTATGTAGAACCCGAAAAACAGCAGCAGGTAAAACAGGCAATGGAAAATTTAATGTATATTCCATTTAAGTTTGAAGATGGTGGAACACAGGTAATTCATTACAGTCCTGAAAGTTATGAACCTCAGAGTCTATAAATAAGAATTAAACTAGAGCAAGGAAATATGGAACAGATGAAAACTGTAATTATGGCAGGTGGAAAAGGAACAAGGATATCATCAGTTGCGAGTGATATTCCGAAACCTATGATAAAAATTAATAACAAACCGGTATTAGAACATGAAATTGAATGTCTTAGAGATCAGGGATTTACAGATTTAATTATAACGGTAAGCCATTTGGGAAATATTATTATGGATTATTTTGGTGATGGTTCTGCATTTGGTGTGAAAATTAAATATTTTAATGAAACTGTGCCATTGGGGAATGCTGGTGCATTGTTTCAGTTAAAAGGAGAATTGCAGGAGGACTTTTTACTTTTAAATGCAGATGCTGTGTTCAATGTAGATTTTAACAGATTTGTTGATTTCCATAAAAAAAATGGGGGACTTGTAACTCTGTTTACACATCCTAATAGCCATCCATATGACAGTGGACTGATTATATCAGATCAGAATGGATGCGTCGAAAAGTGGCTGACAAAGGAAGATAGCCGCCCTTCATTTTATAAGAACAGAGTAAATGCCGGATTACACATTATATCCCCAAGAGTTTTAGATGCAAAAATAGATAGTGAAAAAATTGATTTGGACAGACAGTTATTGAAACCGTTGGCAGGAACTGGAAAGATGTTTTGTTATGACAGTCCGGAGTATGTAAAAGATATGGGAACACCAGACAGATATCGTGCTGTAATAGAAGATTTTAAAACGGGAAGAGTACAGCAGAAGAATCTGAAAAATAAGCAAAAAGCAATATTTTTAGACAGAGATGGAACAATTAACAAATATGTTGGATTTTTGCGGAATATTGATGACTTTGAATTAGAAAAAGGAGCAGCAGAAGCAATAAAAAGAATTAATCAATCAGGCTATCTTGCTATTGTTATTACAAATCAGCCGGTGATTGCCAGAGGAGAATTAAAAATAGCAGAATTGGAAGAGATTCATAATAAAATGGAGACTCTTTTAGGCTTGCAAGGGGCATATCTGGATGCTGTTTATTATTGTCCGCATCACCCTCATAAGGGGTATCTGGGAGAAGTGGCGGAATTAAAAATAGATTGTAACTGCCGAAAGCCAAAACCGGGATTGATTCTGGAAGCGGCTGGAAAGTTTAATATTGATTTAAAAGAATCATGGATGATAGGCGATGGAGAAAATGATATTAAGGCAGGAAAAGCAGCTGGTTGTCGTACCGCATTGATAGGAAATGATGAATTTGGACAAACACTGACTGCAAAGTCATTGCTTGATTTTGTAAATAACTATTTGAATTAAGAAGGATATTATAATGAATAAACTGGAAACACGGTTACAAAAACATATAGATTTATTATTGGTTAGATACCCTGTATTAACAAAAGTAAAAGAAGATATTATTAATGCATATTTAGTGATGGAAGAATGTTACTTAAATGAAGGGAAGCTGCTTGTAGCAGGAAATGGAGGTTCGGCAGCAGATTCTGAACATATAACGGGAGAGTTAATGAAACGTTTCAAAATTCCCCGCCCTGTAAATGAGGAGTTTGCAAACAAACTGATTGCAATCGATCCTGTCAGGGGAAAAGAACTTGCTCATAATTTAGAACGTTCATTGATGGCAATTCCATTAGTTACACATGAAGCATTATCAACAGCATATATAAATGACGTTGATGGACTTGGAGTATTCGCACAGCAGCTGTTTGGATTTGGAAAATCCGGAGATGTATTTTTAGGGATATCCACATCGGGAAATAGCAAGAATATTATTCTGGCAGCGATTGTTGCAAAAGCAATGGGTATTAAAGTTGTCGGCTTAACGGGAGCAGGTGGAGGAGAACTGGCGGAAATATCAGATGTCGTAATAAAAGTTCCGGAAACTGAAACATATATGATACAGGAACTGCATTTGCCGGTATATCATTGTTTATGCCTGATGCTTGAAGATAAATTTTTTGGAGAAAGATAATCATATGGAAAAACAGGCTTTTCTTAATACATATGTAAATAATGTCAGCATGAAAGAAACAGTAAAAAGTATTGAAAATATGATAGAAAGCAACAAAAAATCATATATTGTGGCTGTAAATGTTGATGTAATTATGAAAATTGAAAAGGATCAGTATTTAAAGAAAATTACAGATGATGCAGATATGGTATTGGTAGATGGAAAACCTCTGATATGGATTTCAAAGCTTTATCACAGACCAATAAAAGAAAAAATATCTGGTTCTGATTTGGTTCCTGTTTTGTGTAAAACAGCAGCAGAAAAGAGTTATTCCATTTTTATTATCGGAGGTAAAGATGGCGTAGCAGAAAAAGCAAAAGAAAATTTAGAAAGGAACTATCCTGGAATTTCAGTAAAAGGAACTTATTCTCCGCCGATTGGGTTTGAAAAGGATGAAGAGGAGCTTAAAAAGATAAATGATATGATTTCTTTAAGTCATCCTGACATATTGATTGCTTGTTTTGGGTGTCCAAAGCAGGAGAAGTGGATATATGAAAATTATCATAAATATGATGTAGCTGTTTCTGTATGTGCGGGTGCAACAGTTGATTTCCTGGCTGGAAATGTAAAACGCGCGCCTAGATGGATGAGTGATCATGGGTTGGAATGGTTTTACAGATTTTTACAGGAACCAAAAAGAATGTTTAAACGTTATTTTATAGATGATATAAAAATATTAAGATTAATTTTAAAATATAGGCAGGAATAAAGATGATTATAGCAATAGATCTGACAGCATTATCTTATCATATAACAGGAATTGAAAGATATGCAATGTGTATAACAGAAAAAATGCTTGAGCAGGATAAAAAAAATACATATATATTAATCTTTCGTGATGATATCCATCCAATGTTTGAAAATAGTATTGATGGAAAAAGAGTAAAGGCTGAAATAATACATGGAAATAATAAATTATTATTTTATCAGATAGTTCTGCCATTTCATATGTATAAAATTAAGGCGGACAGATATTTGTTTTTTGCGTTCACAAGCCCAATTTTATTTAGAAGAAAAGGTATTTATAATACTATACATGATATGGGACCATGGGATTCTGCTGAAGCATTGAAAAAACTGCAGAAATTTTATTTAAAAACAACTTGTAAATTTTCGGCATCTGCATCTGACGGAATTATAACGGTTTCTGAATTTTCAAAAGGAAGGATAGCAGAAATACTGCACTATCCGAAAGATAAGATAGAAGTAGCATTTTCAGCAATTTACGATGGTTTGTTAGCAGAACACGATATTGCATATGATGTAGTAAAGAAAGAATATGATTTGCCTGCAAGATATATTATGACGCTTTCAACACTGGAACCTAGAAAAAATCTGATTACTTTATTGGAAGCATTTTCAAAAGTTCAGGATAAAGTAAATTATGATTTAGTATTGGTCGGACGTAGAGGCTGGAAAATGGATGAAGTTCTGGAAAAATACAATACTCAGTCAAGAATACATATTACAGGATTTGTAAAAGATGAGTATGTATCAAAAATATATAAGGAAGCACTTTGTTTTGTATTTCCTTCTTTATATGAAGGATTTGGTCTTCCGCCCGTGGAAGCATTAGCCTTTGGAACACCAGTAGTTGTTTCGGATGCGGCATCCATTCCGGAAGTATTAATGGATCAGGCAGTATATTTTAAAAGTAAAGACATAGAAGGATTAGAGAAGATTTTAATTCATTTAGAACAAAACCTTGTTAATACGCCGCATGAGTTAAATGAATATCAGAAAGAAAATTATAGATTTGATGTTTCAGCAAAGAAAATTATGGAATTTATAAAAAATGAAAATATTAATTGTAAATAGTTATTATTATCCCAATATGATTGGGGGCGCAGAATTTTCAATAAAAATACTGGCAGAAAATTTAGCAGCAAAAGGTCATGAAGTTTCAGTCTTATCAATGGATGGAAAACCAGAAACAGAAGTATTGGATTTTTATGAAATAAATAAAGTAAAAGTTTTTCGCTCATATTCCAAATCACTATATCGGAGAAGACTGCAGAAGAAAAAATATTTAAAAGATAAAATATGGAATGGAATACATTCCATATGGAATTTTAAGATGAACAAAGATGTCAGAAAAGTTGTAGATATGATCGAGCCAGATATTATACATACGCAGAATCTTGTTTCGATGTCTTATTGGATATGGAAGTATGCAAAATCAAAAAATATGCCTGTTGTACATACATTAAGAGATTACTGGCTGTTGGATCCAACAACAAATATAGGTCAGACTTCTGAGCCGTTGGTAAAATATTTTAGAAAATATCATAGATACATGTCGGATAATTATGTGACGATGGTTACAGCACCATCCGACAGAACTTTAGAAATTTTTAAGGATAATAATTATTTTTCAGGGTGTCCTGCAGTCAGAGTTGTGAATGCAATTCCGTTTAATTATGAATTGTTAAACGAATGTTTGAAGGAAAAAAGTGAACGGGATGAGAATAAAATCAGCTTTATTTTTGCCGGGCATTTATCTGAAAATAAAGGTATAAAAATATTAATTAATGCATTTTTAAAAAGTAATACAGAGGCATCATTGATAATCTGCGGAACAGGGGAAATGGAAGAATGGATTCGGGAGAAAAAAGATAAGCGTATTATTATGCTGGGCAGATTAAGTCAACAGGATTTGTTTGAACAATATCGAAAAGCAGATGTGCAGATTGTACCTTCTGTCTGGGAGGAACCATTTGGAAGAATTGTGATAGAAGCCGCCCAGTATGGATTGCCGACGATAGGAAGTAACAGGGGCGGAATTCCGGAAATTATAAAACAGCTTCAGTATGGTGTTGTATATGACGCATCAGAAGAGGGATTAATTGAACTGATAAAAAAATATTCAAATCGGGAATATCTGCGAAAAATTTATGCTTTAGGTCCACAAAATCTTGAAAAGTATTCAATAGAAAATCAGATAGCGGATTTTGAAAAATTATATGGAAAAGTATGTAAGGATGAATAACAGATGACAATAAAAATTAATAAACAGACATTGATGATATGTCTATTTATATTAGCATTTTTACCACCGCAATGTTTGAGCAGTATGGACGGGATGCAGAATTTAATGAGTCTATTTGCACTGGGCCGATATATGTTTACATTTGGTGGAATAGTATATATTTTGCTTCGTAAACGTTATAGAAAATACACATTTAATGCATATACGGTTTACTTTTTTGCAGCAATTTTACTTCAGATAGTTGCACTGAAAAAAAATGGCTCCATATATATGACGGCAGCATTATCCTGTATTTCTTATATTGGATTTACAGTATGCAATATAATATTTTATCCATCATTTTATTATAAAAATAAAGATAAATTACTGTATCTATATAGAAATATATTAATGGCATATATAGTACTTCACTTTATGACACTGCTTATGTTTTCAAATGGTTTAGTGCCTGGATTATATGGAGACGGCCGTGTATATTTTCTGGGAGGTAAAAATGCACTTGCAACATATATTTTGTTTGCAGTTTTAGCACAGTTTTTATACAGAAAACCGAATTTTTATTATAAAAAAGATCGAAGAGAGATGTTGGGATTAAATATACTGCTTCTTATTATCGCTGTAGTAAATAATTCAGCAACAACAACGGCAGCAATGATTATAGTAAATATTTATATTATAACGATATGCATCACAGCGATAAACAGAAATCTGGAACAAATAATGCAGAGATTATTTGTTATACTGGCATTGATAATAGTAGTGGGTTTCTTCTATCTTGTTGTCATCCAGAATGCTGGAAATAATTCATTTATGGGAATTTTGACATCCATACTTGGCCGTGAGATTACGTTTTCCGGAAGAAGAAAAATATGGGATGCCGCTATTAATTATATTATGCAGTCACCAGTATGGGGTGTGGGTTTTGATGTTCAGTATAATGTATGGGGAAATAACAGATTTGTTTATTCGGCACATAATATGTTCCTTGATTATGCGGTTAAATATGGGTGCTTATCACTTATAATATGTGTTATGAGTATCATTGTTATGATATACAAGGCGATTCAAAGTAAAAAAAATAAACATTCAGAATTTGCTTTGATAATAGGGATTGCATTGATATTTGCAGCAATGTTTGAAGCGATTGAAGGGAATTATTCAACGTGGGCCTGTATGTTATTTATTTATCTTAATTCAGTAACGGATCAGGGATTAATAAAGGAAGGTAGAAGATGAAATTTGCAAGAAGGCTACAGGCTAAATATTATCGGATAAGAGATCAATATAGAGGAATAAGAAGAAAAAAATATTTATCTCATGCAAAATTAGAATATGGATTAAACAGAGATAATGTCAAAAATCCAACATATATTATATCTATGGCAAGTTATAAAGGGAGATATAATATACTTCCGATTGTATTGAAGAGTCTGATTTTGCAGAGCATTAAAGCAGATAGAATTATTGTCTGGCTGGATGAAGAAAATGAAGAAAATAAAATAACACCCGAGATGGAACAGCTAAAGCAGTATGGTGTGGAATACAGATATACGGAGGATGGATTAAAACCACATAAAAAGTATTTATATACTATGTTGGAATATCCGGATGCCAATGTTATAACAGTGGATGATGACGTGATTTATCCGGAAGACCTAGTAAATAGTATGATACAGTATCATGAAAAATATCCGTATGCAATCTGTGCAAGACGTGTACATAAAATAACCTTTGATTCTGAAAATAAATTAGAACCGTATATCATGTGGGAGTATGAGTGTAGAAATGTAAAAAATCCGTCATTACTTTTGTGCGCTACAGGCTGTGGTGGTGTGTTATATCCGGCAAGACTGCTTCCAGAGGAAACACTGGATATTAGTTTAATAAAAGAACTTTCACTGGAAGCAGATGATATTTGGTTAAAGGTAATGGAAGTAAGAAATAATGTACCGGTTGTCTGGGTTAGAAGTAAATATGTTATGCCATTAGAAGTTGAAGAGTCGCAGAAAACTGCTTTAAATAAGAAAAATGTAGGAGAAGGAAGAAATGATTTCTTTATAGAAAAATTGTTAAATAAATATCCGGAAGTTTATAAAACTTTGTTAAATGAAGAGGAAAATTAAATGAAAATTAGAAAAATACTTTCAGTACCAAGATCGTTTGTTTTAAATATAAAATGGTTTGGCTGGTATGGTGTAAAGATTCCTATATTAATATCAAATAATACAAAAGTTGGGACAGTAAAAAAAGAAAGTCTTAGAATCATTAATCCAAAAACTTTAGGTATTCAAATTGGATTTGGAGGTACGGAAGGGGTTATAGAAAATAAATATTCATTTTTTAAAGTTACCGGAATAATAACATTTAATGGAAAAGCGATTATATCAGCTGGTTCATCTATTAGAGTTGATTCTGGAGAATTAGTTATAGGTAATAATTTTTTTTGTAATAAAAATTGTTTTATATCCTGTAGTAAAAAAGTGATTATAGGAAAAGATGTTTTACTCGGATGGAATGTAAATGTTCGAGATAATGATGGACACACTATATATAATGATGGATACAAAAATATTCAGGATAAAGATGTTATTATAAAAGATAATGTTTGGCTTGCATCATATGTAGATATACTAAAGGGAAGTATAGTATCCGAAGGAAGTGTGGTGGGATACAGATCCTGCATGAGTAATAGATGTTTTGATGAGAAGAATGTTTTGATTTTAGGAAATCCTGCGCAGGTTGTAAAGAAGAATATTAGTTGGAGAAAGTAAATGAAAGATTTGTCATTTGTAATACCGGCATATAACGCAGAAAATGTTATAGAAAAATGTTTGCATGAAATTTTGAAAATAAAAAAAATAGATATAGAAGTAGTTGTTGTTGATGATGGATCTGTGGATAGTACACCTACTATTGTGCAAAAGATAGGGGATGAACGTATTCGGTTGCTCACGCAGAAAAATAGAGGAGTGTCACAGGCAAGGAATAATGGAATAAAAAATGCAACAGGAAAATATATTGCGTTTGTAGATGCAGATGATTATATTTATCCTGATATATATGAAGAAATATTCGTTAACATAAATTCTGAAATTGATTTTACTATGTTTCAATATGAAAGTATGAATGGAATACATAAAGAGGTTATAAGATTACCGCTGAAAAAAGGGATATATACAGGAAAGGAAGCAAATCAGTTAATAGAGAGATTATATGATTATAAATTTTCAAAAAATTATAAAAGTGGATATTTTGGAGGAAAAGTTTATCAGTATATATATAAAAAACAGTTTTTAGAGAAAAATGCGATTACTTTTAAAGAAGGTATCCATTTTGCAGAGGATTGTCTGTTTTGCCTGAACTGTTTTAAATATGTAAAGAAATTTCAGGTAATAGAAAAAGTATTGTATTGCTATATTGTTGATAATACATCAGCAAGCCATCGGTATCGGGAAAATTTCTGGAAGGAACTGACAGATGCATATAAAATGGGAAGCGAGCTTTATGGACAGGAATTTAAAAATACAAATGAGATATATTTTGCATTTGGTGATCAGGTAATCCAGCGTACAGTAAAATATGGGTTGCAAAATAAAAAAAACAGGTTTGCAGTGAAGAAAGTTAAGGACATGATTCTGAATGATGAATTTCAGACTGCAATAAAAAATGTGAAATTTACAAATTGGACAGAAAAAGAAAAATTATGTTTGGTTTTATATAAAAACAAACTATACAGATTTGTATATGTCATTTATATGATAATAATGGTATTAAAATATATAAAATCACATTTTAGAATTTTAGGGAGAAAATAGATATGATAAGTATTATTATACCTGTTTATAACGCACAAAAATATATAGGGCATTGCATAGAAAGCATATTAGAACAGTCTTATGGACAGTTTGAAATTATTATAGTAGATGATGGCTCTGAGGATTCAAGTCTGCAAATATGCAGTGAATTTAGTAAACATGATAAAAGAATCAGAATTATTCATACGGAAAATTCAGGTGTATCACATGCAAGAAATATAGGATTAGATAATGCAAATGGTGAATATGTTTGTTTTATTGATAGTGATGACTATATTGAAAAAGATTATCTGGAGCAGTTGTTAAAACTTACAGAATTACATATGGCAGACTTGGTGGTATGTAATTTTAAAGTGACAGGATTGAATGCAGATAATCGTAATTATAATATGATAGAGAGTGATTATATGATTCAGAATATTCCGGATATCGTTAAGGATTGTGCTGAACATAAAATATATACATATACTGTCTGGGGTAAATTATTTCGGAAAGATGCTATTGATAATAACCGGTTTTCTGATTTGAAATTTAGTGAGGATGCCCAGTTTGTAAGAACAGTTTTATTAAATTGCAAAAAAGTCTGTTTGACAGAATATAGGGGGTATATATATTCACTAAATGTTAATTCAGTTACAAATGATACGAAAAGAAATCTGGAAAAATTAATTGATGCAACTTATATGTTAATAGATTTTTGTAAAAAATATAAAAATTATATTGCTGAGAAAGATAATAAAATATTTTATAAAGATATTCTTACAAACACAAGTGCAATGGTAAAGATGTTGTGGAAGGAAGGAAAAGAACTGAATAAAGAATCTTTTGAAAGATTGAAAATTTTAAAGGAATATGTTTGCAATTCGGGTGAAAATACCAGAAACACAGGTTTAGATAAAAAAGCATTTTTAAAGCTTATACTTGCCAAAGTGTATATGCAAATTTATGTGAAAAGGTGAGATAGAAAATATGAAAAAAGCAATAATAGTAACAATTTATGATCCTATACCAAATTATGGAAACAGATTACAAAATTATGCTGTACAAATTGTATTGGAGAAAATGGGATGTGTGGTTGAAACTCTTTCTTTTGAAAAGAGCAGGCTGTCATCATCACAAAAATTTAAATATCTGATTCAGAAAATGACACATTATAAATTAGGAGGAAATCAGGAATTCTGGAAATTAGAAGTTCCACGAATGATTTCGTTTGAAAAATTTAATAAAAAATATATAAATACAAAAGGAATAAAAAAAATAGAGCAAATAGGTAATGCAGATTATTTTGTAGTAGGCTCGGATCAGGTATGGAATCCCAAATGGTATAGAAACTCTCTGTTAAAGAAACAGATTTATTTACTCACTTTTGCAAAAAGAAAGCAGAAAATTTGTTTTTCCCCTAGTTTTAGTATAGACAGGTTGCCCGATGAGTGGGAAGAATGGTTTAGATATTATTTATCAGATATACCATATATTTCTGTCAGAGAGAAAACCGGGGCAGAAATTATCCGGAAATTAACAGGAAAGAAAGCAGAAGTTACAATCGATCCGACATTAATGTTAGATGAAGCTGACTGGAATAAAATAGCATGTAAACCTGAAAATATAGACTGTAATAAGAATTATATCCTTACATATTTTTTAGGTGGTCGTTCCGAACAAATAAATAAAGATTTAGAAAAATACGGAAAACAAATAAATGCAGATATTTATAATCTGTTAGATAAAAATCAGGAAGAATTATATTCCGTAGATCCAGCAGGATTTATTTATTTGATTGCACATGCCAGATTAGTTGTGACAGATTCCTTTCATGCATGCGTTTTTTCTTTTATATATAATAAACCATTTTTGTTATATAACCGCATTGGAAATGAAGATATGCTTTCAAGAATGGATACTTTGTTTGAAATATTTGATTTGAAAAGGAAATTTGTAGAAAGCGGATTAGAAAACGACATTCTTGAGAACGACTATAAAACCGGAAGAATCAGACTTCAGGAAGAACGTAAGAAAGTTTATCAGTTTTTAGAGAAGTCAATGAAACAGTAGAAAACTATGATTTAAAAAATTAGCAATGGAGAAAAGCATGAAAGAATATGGGAAAAGTCTTGGAAGTGATATGCCTAAAATTATAAAGTGCATTTATTATTCTACGACATTATTTGGAAATGTAGTGATTAATAAGATTCCGAGCAGACATATCAGAAGATGGTTTTATATTATGATGGGAGCAAAATTAGGAAAAGATACTTTGCCGTTTAGAAGGGTTGAGGTACTATTGCCAAAAGGTCTGGTATTAGGAGACAGAGTTACCGTGGGATGGTTCGTAGAACTTGATGCAAGAGCAGGAATTGAAGTTGGGCATGATACGAACATATCCAGTTATGTAAAATTAATTACAGGAAGTCATGATGTGGATTCGCCAGAATATAAAGCGGATTTTCAGCCGATAAAAATAGGTCATCATTGCTGGATTGGAACTGGTGCGATTATTTTGCAGGGAGTTACCATTGGAGACGGAGCAGTGGTTGCAGCAGGTGCAGTGGTAACAAAAGATATACCGCCATATGAAGTGTGGGGAGGAGTACCTGCAAGATTTATTAAAAAACGGACACAAAATATGAACTACGAGAATGGAAAACCACCATTATTACATTAAATGTTGTATATGCAGGCTGGATGGCTGCAGGATTTGAAACAGGAGTTTACACATATGAAGATAGACCGAAGTAAAAATGCAGGAAGAAATGTTATATTTGGTGTTCTGCTTAAAATATATCAAATACTGATTCCGTTTGTAATGAGAACCATAATGATTTATTTTATGGGAGTACAATATCTTGGATTAAACAGTTTATTTACATCAATACTCCAGGTACTTAATTTGGCGGAACTTGGTGTTGGAAGTGCCATGGTTTACAGTATGTATAAACCGATTGCGGAAGATGATAAAAAGGCAATCTGTGCATTAATGGCTTTATATCGGAAGTATTATCATATTATAGGAATTGTAATAGCCGTTATAGGTATCGCAATATTACCGTTTATTCCAAAACTGATAAAAAGTGATTTACCTCAGGGTATAAATATATACATATTGTATTTGCTTAATCTTGCAGCTACGGTATTATCATATTGGCTGTTTGCATATAAAAACTGTCTGTTAGCAGCATATCAGAGAACGGACATTACCAGTAAGGTGCTATTAATCACATCAACAATACAGTATGCATTACAAATAGGAATTATTATTATTTTTAAAAATTATTATTTCTATATTATAGTTATGTTAATAACACAGGCATTTACAAATATATTGACTGCATTTATTGTTGATAAAATGTTTCCTCAGTATAAAGCGAAAGGAAAACTGAATAGAAGAAAAGTTGAAAACATTAATCAAAGAATAAAAGATCTTTTTACTGCCAAATTTGGAAATGTTATTGTTGGATCGGCGGATACAATAGTAATTTCTTCCTTTCTTGGCTTAACATTATTGGCAGTTTATCAGAACTATTATTTTATTATGAATTCTATTTGTGGTGTAATATCAGTCGTGTTTACCTCCGTCACTGCGGGAATCGGCAACAGCCTGGTTACGGAATCAAAAGAAAAAAATTATAAAGACCTGAAAAAGTTTACTTTTATTATCTGCTGGATTTTATGTATCTGTTGTAGC
>ERZ772854.466-NODE-466-length-48350-cov-6.645450_pt1 | contig 48350 bp, 38 predicted proteins | sample MGYA00580844_ERZ772854 | MGnify/ENA primary metagenome ERZ772854 (study PRJEB29015, sample SAMEA2737727) | human gut metagenome | biome: human gut; feature: human-associated habitat; material: faeces | place: China | collected 2012 ...
CAGCGAAGATAGGAAATCGGTCGTGCCTGCATTGGAGTTTTTTCAAACTTGTTCCTTAAACGACAAATAAGAATTTATTGACAAATTATCGGATTGTATATAAAATAATACATAAGAATGTATACAAAATACGAAAATTGTATCTTACAGCATGAAAAACCGCTGAAGATTTCGTTTTCGCTACAGCATAGAAGAGAAACGAGGAATGAAAAATGGACGAGATAAGTTTAAAAGCACTTGCCAAGATCAATCTTGGACTGGATGTTTTGGGAAAACGGGAAGATGGTTATCACGAAGTGCGTATGGTCATGCAGACGATCCATCTGTATGACAGAGTAGAGATTAAGAAAACAAGATCTCCGCATATTCATGTGGAGACCAATCTGTATTATCTGCCGGTGAATGAGGATAATTTAGTATACCGTGCAGCAAAACTGATGAAAGATGAGTTTCAGATTAAAGAAGGTGTGCGGATCGTTCTTCAGAAATTCATTCCGGTGGCAGCAGGTCTTGCAGGCGGAAGTTCAGATGCGGCAGCAGTGCTGGTAGGAATGAATCGTATTTTTAATCTGGGCCTGAAACAGAATAAACTGATGGAACTTGGTCTGAAGATCGGTGCAGATGTTCCGTTTTGTATTATGCGTGGTACAGCATTGGCAGAGGGAATCGGTGAAAAACTGACTGCATTGCCGCCGATGCCGAAATGTCCGGTACTGATCGCAAAACCGGCGATTTCTGTATCCACCAAAGCAGTTTATGAAGGTTTGAAATTATATGACGGCATGGAGCATCCGGATATTGATGGTGTGATGGAAGGGATTCAGCAAAAAGACCTCAAAGGGGTTGCTTCTCATATGGGAAATATCCTTGAGACCGTGACGATTCCAATGTATCCGGTGATTGAGGATATTAAGAAACTGATGTTGGAGAATGGTGCATTAAATGCCATGATGAGTGGAAGTGGTCCGACCGTATTTGGATTATTTCCGAATGAGAAAGAAATCCGCCGGGCATACGAAGCGTTGAAACAGTCCGGACTGGCAAAAAATGTGTACACATCCGATATCCATAATAATAGAAGATAAGCGGCGAAGAAGAGGGGGAAATAAAAAATGACAGACAACTTGGAATTACAGATGGATGCATATCTGCCACTTCGTGATGTCGTTTTTCAGACATTGCGTGGTGCAATCCTGAAAGGTGATCTGAAACCGGGGGAGCGTCTGATGGAGTTACAGCTTGCATCGAAGCTTGGCGTAAGCCGTACACCAATCCGTGAGGCAATCCGTATGTTAGAGCAGGAAGGACTTGCTGTTACCATTCCGAGAAAAGGTGCAGAAGTTGCGAAAATGACAGAAAAAGACATGGAAGATGTATTACAGATCCGTCTTTCTCTGGAAGCATTGGCAGTACGCCTGTCCTGTGAAAATATTACACCGGCAGCTTTGCAGGAACTGAAAGTGGCTATGGAGGATTTTGAAGAGAAAACAAAATCCGGTCAGTTTGTAGAGATGGCAAAAGCAGATGTCAAATTTCATGAGATTCTTTATAAAGCATCCAACAATCCGAAACTGCAGCAGCTTTTGAGCAATTTGAGAGAGCAGATGTATCGTTATCGTGTGGAATATCTGAAAGATGCAGCTATTTACCCGCGTCTGATCGAGGAGCATCATAGAATGTACGATGCACTGAAGGAAAAGGATCAGAAACAGGCAGTTGCTTATGTGGAGAAGCACCTTCATAATCAGGCAGAGGCAGTGAAAAAGATCATTCGCGATCAGGAGTAGAAGAAGTAAAATTAGAAGAATAGAACACAAAAAACAGCACAGACTAGAGAGTAGGTTGATACCTGCTCTCTTTTTTTTAGGTAAATATAAGAAAGTCTCTTTGCTTTTCTTGTACAAATCAATAAGTTGCGGGAGACTTCTCTTTATCAAAAGGAGAGGTAAGCGGGGGAAATCGATCCAAGGATGGGGGGAAGTACATGCAGGAGAAAAAGGAAAAGCTGTTAGAAGATAAAGAAGTCTCCAAAGACATAGAACAGAATATTGCCTGGTGGAAGCAGCTTTTTTCGGACTGTGCGGATATCAAAATGCGGGAGATGTATCTGGGAAAACAGATGGATGTGAAAGCATTTTTAAGTTATATCGAGATTACAGGTGGCAAAGATATGCTGCAGGAATCCGCACTGGGAAAAATGTTATCCCGATTGAAGGAAATGTCTTCAGAAGAACTGGGCAGCGCTTTACAGAAAAATGCCCTTGGTATGTCGGATGCGACACCGTTTTCTACCTTACTGGATGCTGCCAATGGAATGCTGACGGGGGATTCGATTCTTTTTGTGGATGGATTTGATCAGGCGTTGAAGATTCCGGACAAAGGCTATCCGGGGATGTCTTTGCAGGAGACAGAATCGGAAAAAGCATTGCGGGGAAGCAATGAAGGGTTTGGCACATCGATCAAGCAGAATACGGCATTGATTCGAAAACGCCTCCGGTCGGTAAATTTGAAAGTAACTGAATGCAAATGCGGAAGGCAGAGCAACACGAATGTCGACATTCTGTATATGGAAAATATCACCAGATATGCGGTGGTGGAAGAAATGCAGGAACGTTTGCGTCAGTTTGAAATTGACGGTGTTCAGGACAGCGGGGTGATCGAACAGTTGACGGAAACCCAGTGGTTTTCGCCGTTTCCACAGTTTCAGACAACCCGCCGACCGGATCGGGCGGTAATGGCACTGCTGGAAGGACGGGCAGTCTTATTGTCGGACCATTCCCCGGAAGCACTGATTTTTCCGACGGATTATAATTCTTTTATTAAAACAACAGATGATTACTACACCCGTTGGGAGATTGCCACTTTTACCCGGGCATTGCGCTATGTGGCATCGGTGTTGTCTATGATTTTGCCGGGATTGTATCTTGCAATGACAAATTTTCATACACAGCTGCTGCCAACCAAACTGTTGCTTTCTTTTGCAGCAGCACGTCAGGGCGTTCCGTTTCCGGGGGTGGTGGAGATTCTTTTGATGGAGCTGTCTTTTGAACTTTTGCGGGAAGCGGGGGTACGTCTGCCCGGAGCCATGGGAAATACCATTGGAATCGTGGGCGGACTGATCATCGGGCAGGCAGCGGTGGATGCGAATATCGTCAGTCCCATGGTGGTGATCGTAGTGGCATTTACGGCGCTGTGTTCTTTTGCAATTCCGAATGAAGACTTTGCGACAGCGTTTCGTCTGCTGAAATTTGCTTTTATCGGTCTGGCAGCGGGGCTTGGATTTTATGGATTTTTGCTTGGAATTCTGGTGCTGCTCATTCACCTGGCGCAGCTGGAGAGCTTTGGTGTTCCGTATCTGATGCCGGTTGTGGGGGCAGAACTCAGTGGATATAAGGACGCACAGGATACATTGATGCGTCCACCTATGTGGTTGTTGCACAGACGTCCAATCTATGCAAAAAGAAATAACCGTATTCGGTTACGAATCAAAAAGCAGGGAAAAAATACGAATACCGATAGGGAAAAATAAGAATTGTTCTTTGGAAAAAAGTCAAGTTGAAAAGCGGGAATAGAAGATTTCAGAAGGATGTAGAGGAAAACAATGCGGGATCGAATTATTTTTTCGGATAATCAACAGGTTTCTGCCAGACAGATCAGTCGTGCGCTTTTTCTGGAAATGCTTGGGCTCAGTACGCTGTTGCTGCCGCCGGCACTGGCGCGTCTGTGCGGGACAGATGGTGTATTTGCCATTTTATTTGGCGGTGTTTTGACCTATCTGTTGTCTGTTGCGTGGAATCGGTACGATACAAATGTAAAACAAAATGATACAAGTGAGCAATATTACAATACAAAAGTATTGAAAAATACGACCATGGTAATATATATAGGTGCGTTTCTTGGAATCGCCGCCTATGTGATGTATTTTCTGACCACCTTAATTGAAGAACAATTGTTGGGAAAATCCTATGAAGCGACGATTGTTCTGACGTTGACAGGTGCGGCATTCTGGGGCTTATGGAAAGGACTGGAGAGCCGGCTTCGTGTATATGAGGTGCTTTTTTGGATTTTGATACTGCCCCTGGGTTTCATTTTGCTTGCTGCCTGCAGTGGCGTTTGCACGGATTACTGGACGCCGGTGGTAGACACTTCCTGGCAGAATTTTGGAAAAGGGATCTTGTTATGTGTATTGATATTTTCATTGTCGCTGCTGGCATTTCGCAGCAAAAGTCAGTGTAGCAGACCGAAGCAGCTTTTACGGGCGACAAGGCGGAGTCTGTGTGCCGTTGTGATATGGAACGCCATCATATATCTGATTTTACTTGGTGTGTTTCAGGTGGGCTTGTTAAGTCATTTGTCTTATCCGATCATTGATCTGATGGCGGTGGTCAAATTGCCGGGAAACTTTCTGGAGCGGCAGGATGCGCTGATGATGGGAATCTGGCTTTTCTGTCTGTTTGCATTGTTAAATTCAATGCTGTATTATGCGTCGGCACCCTTGGAAAAGCTGTTTTCTGAAAAGGGAAGACCAAAGGCAACGGGAATCTGCTGTCTGGCAATGGCAGCGCTGGCAGTATGGCTGTTACATTCGGCAGAACGGGCGGAGCGCATGTTTCAGGTCTATGTATGGTTCGTTGTGCCGCTGCTGCTTTTTCTGCCGGTGGTGCAGGCAATCGTGGAATGTCTGAAAAAACGTATCAGGCAGAAATAGAAGGAGTAAAAGGGCATGAAAAGCGAAAAGAGGTATCTGTTTTATGGAATTGGGATCATGATGATCATCTGCTGGCTTGTTTTTCTGACGGGATGTGGCGCCAATGAACTGGAAAATCATGCGTTTCCGCTGGCACTTGGCGTGGAAAAAACGTCAGAGGATGATCTGGAAATCTATATGGCGTATCCGGATCTGCAGGATGACAAGGCAGCAGAAAATGCGCTGTCCTCCGATGTGTTCTGGAATGGCAAAGGGCAGGATTTGTTTACCGGCAAGGAACAGATGTCAGCAAATAGCAATAAAAATGCGGATTTCAATCACCTGAAAGTGCTGATTCTGGATCAGGCAATTCTGGAAGATACGACCAGGACAGAACAATTACTGCATTTTTTTCAGGAGGAACAGGATGCAGCCTGGAATACGTATGTGATGGTGACAAAAGAACCGCTGAAGGATATTTTTTCAGAAGATCTGAAGTTGCCGGAGTCCCTTGGTATCTATCTGGAAGATCTGTTAGAGGAGTGGGAAGATGTGCGGCAGGGAGCGCAGGTGACGGTGGGAACGCTGATGAGTCAGTATTACAGCAGGAATGAAACGCTGTGTGTGCCAGTTCTGGAGATTTCGGATGCGGAAGAAAAGCCTCAGATCGGTGGCTTTTGTGTGTTGTTCGGATTGCAGCCGATGGGAGAAATGTCACTGCGGGAAGGAGAGCAGTTGATGCTTCTGCAAAATAATTTGAAACGTTATGCATTTACGATGCAGGATGGGACACGTTTTTTGCTGGAACAGGTACAGACAGAGCGTGAGATCACGGCGGCGGTGGATGAAGCAGGGAATCAATATCCGGTGTTGACAGTAACGGTTCGGGGAAATAGTACCGTGAGTGCATTGAGTTGGGATGCAGATCAAGAAGACCAAAGGCAGCAGGGAAAACAGGAACTGGCAGACCGTCTGCTGACGTTTCTGACTACGCAGCAAAAGGAAGCGGGCATGGATCTGGCGAATTCATTTCTGCTTCTGGCAGGGCAGGAGCGCAGTTTGTGGGAACAGTATCGTGAGGAACCGGCGCAGTATCTTTCGGATTTGAAAATCCGGCTTTTTGTGGAATAAATGTTTGTGGAAAATGTTTATGGAATAAACTGGAAAAATATGGCAAGACTCTGAATAAAGCTCATTGAGAATATAATGTGAGTTCAAGAAAAAAATGTATGATTATACTGCTCAGAATCGTGCAGAAAATTTTATAAGCAGTTGACTTGGATGATATAAGTGATGAGCGCTATTTTATAAAATTATGTATAGAAAGAACAGGGGAAAGACCATGAAAAAAAGATTTATTGCAGTATGTCTGGCGGCAGCAGCCTGCGTATTGCTTTCCACAACGATACACACAGCCATGCTGCAGCGGGATATGTCACAGAAAGTATTGCGGTTTCATGTGCTGGCAAACAGCGACAATCAGGCAGATCAGGCGTTAAAATGTGCCGTCAGAGACCGTGTCGGAACCATGATGGCAGAAAAATTGCAAAATGCAGATTCACTGGAAGAAAGTACTGATGTGGTGACGGAAAACCTGCAGGAAATTGAAACCTGTGCAGCAAATGTGATCAGGGAAAACGGTTATGATTATCCGGTACATGCGGCGCTGGAAACCTGTGCATTTCCGGAAAAAAGTTACGGTGATTATACGTTCCCATCCGGAACCTATGAAGCACTGCGGGTTGTGATCGGTTCCGGGGAAGGGCATAACTGGTGGTGCGTCATGTACCCGAATCTCTGTTTTGCAAACAGTATGTATGAGGTAGATGCTTTCTCAGGGGAAAAATTGCGGGAAGTGCTGGAGCCGGAGGAGTATGCAGCAGTTCTGGAAAGCGGAAATTATAAGGTGCGTTTTAAAATGCTTGGATTTCTCAATCGCGTGCTTGAATAATCAGGGAAAAACGATTACAATGTGGGATAGCACAATTTTAACCGAATCAAGTAAGTCCCCTGCTTCAATTGCGAAAAGCAATAAGCAGTGGGTGGGGACTTGCTTGTATCAGGAGGAGTGCAAGCTCCTTCTGATAAACTGCGGAGCAGTTATTCGGTTATGAGCAAGTAGCGAAGCGGATTGCGAATATCCGCTTGACCAAAAGGAATTTAAACAAAGGAAGTCTGTTGTTTCCTTTGCAGATAGTTGTTTGAAAATAGGATCTGACTGATAAGTCAGAACAGGAAATGTGCATGATATGAAGATGAGGACAAAATATGACAAAAGATGTATTGATTACCATTTGCGGGATTCAGAAAAGAGACGGTGAGACAGATGAGCCGATTGAAACCGTCACACCGGGTGAATATTATTTCCGCAACGGAAAACATTATATTCTCTATGAAGAAGTTCAGGAGGGAATTGCGGAAGTAACCAAATGCATGATAAAGATTGGCGATGACAGTGTAGACCTGTCAAAAAAAGGTGCATCCGGGGTACATATGATATTTCAGAGAGATAAGAAGACACGTACCTCTTATCAGACACCGTATGGAAGTCTGATGCTTGGATTTGATTCCAAAATGATCCGTGTGCTGGAGTCAGAGGATATGATCCATCTGAATCTGGAGTATGATCTGGAAGTGGAGGAAGAACATCTGGCAGAATGTTCCCTGACTTTAAAAGTTCAGGCAAAGCAGCCGAGATAGTCTGATTTTATCGCAATCTCCGACTGAGACAAAAGTTCCGCGAAGATGTACGGCATAAAAAATAAGAAAAAATACAAACAATAAGAAAGACAACACACAGAAATGTGTTTACCGATTTACAAATAAACAGAAAAATATTCTTAATAAACAGGAAGGATAGAAAAATGGCAGAAAATCAGGATTTTAGATATGCACCCATCGGCGTCTTTGATTCCGGTGTGGGTGGACTGACCGTGGCGCGTGAGATCATGCGTCAGATACCAAAGGAGCGCATCATTTATTTTGGCGATACCGCCCGCGTTCCCTATGGAAGCAAATCGCAGGAGACGATCATCCGTTTTTCCAGACAGATCATCCGTTTCCTTCAGAGCAAAGGGGTAAAGGCAATCGTGATCGCCTGTAATACCGCCAGTGCGCTGGCATTGGAGACTGTGCAGCCGGAATTTGACATTCCGATTCTTGGCGTGGTCAAAGCAGGTGCAAAGGAAGCTGCAAAAGTAACAAAAAATGGAAAAATCGGTGTGATCGCTACCGAAAGTACCATTGAAAGTCAGTTGTATACAAAAGAGATCCATTCCCATAAACCAAACGCTCAGGTGTTGGGCAAGCCATGTCCGTTGTTTGTGCCGTTGGTGGAAGAAGGATGGTTAAAAGATCCGGTAACAGTAGAAGTGGCAAACCGTTATCTGGAGCCATTGCTGGAATCCGGTATTGACACACTGATCATGGGATGTACTCATTATCCATTGCTTCGCTCTACGCTTCGTCAGATCATGGGAGAAAAAGTCAATCTGGTAAATCCGGCATATGAGACTGCCAGAGAGCTGAAAGCATTGTTGGAGCGGGACGGATTAAATAATGATGGCAAACAATCTTATGAGGGTGCGATGCATGAGTTTTATGTCAGTGATGCGGCAAACAAGTTTAAGAATTTTGCAAATTCTATTTTGCCGTATGGTGTGGATACCACACAACTGATCCACATTGAAGATTATTAAAAGGCAGTGATTCTGAGCAGAATATGTCAGCTTATGTTGACCAGGATCGTGTACCAAGTCCCACATACGTTCGACTTGAATGAATATGTTTAGAATAAAAAAAGATTGTAAGCGCAATACATAGCAAAAAATGTGATAATAAAAAACATCGGTGAGTGGATTGATCAGAAATCCATTCACCGATGTTTTTATTTGTTATGCTGTATTCCATTACAAACTTATTTCTGTCCGGTAAGTTTTGCGAAGAATCCGCGTTTCTTTTCCGGTTTTTCCAAAGGTCCGCGCACACCGCGAACATCTGAAATGAACAGACCGCTCAGAGAAGCTTTTACTTCTTTTTTTACTGGGATCTGATCGTAAATCTGGTTATCAGCAATCAGAGTAACGATCTGAGGTCCAACTTTTGCTTTTACAACCGGCACTTTGGCAAGTCTTGCAAAACGCGGTGTCTGGTCGATGACCTGCTGTGGCAGTCCGGACTCTTTCATGCGGAGTTTTTTCTTGTCAATGATCAGCATGTTGACCCACTGTGCAGCCTGGTCGATGGCAGCCTGCTGTTCGTCACGTTTCTTCATATTTCTTTTGCCCATGAAATAGAGCAGGATGATTGCGCCAACACAAGCGGCAATAACAACAATAAGTGTAATGATATGTGCTGTTGTCACAGATATATTTCCTCCTTCATCGGTATTTTTAGTCGATAGTAATACTAAGTCTGTATGCTATTGTATCATTGATTATATGAAAACTCAAGAAAAAATTAAGAAGAATGACTTTTCATTTATAGGGAAATATGGTATCTTTAAAAGCAGTGATGTCTTCTGAAAAGAATACAGAAATGGAACAGAACGTGTTCGTAAGAAAGGAAACTATAAAAGATGAAGAAGAAACTTGTAATGATACTGATGGCAGTCATGGTCGCTTCTGCAACACTGGGCGGTTGTGGACAGAAAGGTGCAGAAACAGGAACTAGCGTATCTGCTGAGGAAGAAGATGTGCAGATCAGCTATAAAGAGCTGATGAAAGCAACAGATTATAAAGTGCAGAAATATGTAAAACTGAATGACTACATGAATATGACGGTAGAATTATCCCAGGATTATTCTATTACCGATGAACAGATTCAGGAATACATTGAGTACCTGCTGTCCATGTATCCGGAATATGAGACCACTGACAAGACAACCGTAGAGAACGGTGACATCGTAAATATTGATTATGTCGGAAAAGTAGACGGCGAGGAGTTCAACGGCGGAAGCGCAACAGGACAGCATCTGGAAATTGGTTCCGGATCTTTTATCGATGGATTCGAGGATGGTCTGATCGGAAAAAATGTTGGTGATACAGTAGATCTGAACCTGACATTCCCGGATAGTTATTCTAATACTGATCTGGCAGGCAAAGATGTTGTATTTACAGTAACAATTAACGGTATTGAGACAAAGAAAGATATCGGATACGAAGATCTGACCGATGAATATGTCAGCGAAAACTTTGGAACACAGGGAATCACAACCGTTGATGAGCTGAAATCCCAGGTAAGTAGCGGCTTGGAGCAGCAGGTTTACTCTACAAAAATGCAGGAGGTTCAGACAGAGGTTCTTGCAAAACTCTTAGATGAGTGTGAAGTTACAATTCCGGATGGACTGCTTGACCAGAGAATCGCAGAGTATAAAGATCGTATTAACAAGATTGTAGAGGACAGTGGTAAGAGCTTTGAGGATTACACCGGTAAGACAGAAGATGAGTTTTACGAAAATATTGATACTACAATGGAAGAGAGTATCAAACAGGAGCTGATCCTGGAAGCAATCGTAAGAGATATGAAACTTTCTATTTCAGAAAAGAGCTTTGAATCCTTCGTAGATCAGTATGTATCCAGCTACAATTTTGACAGCAGAGATGCATTTTATGAGGAGTACGGCGGAGAGGATTACATTAAATTAAGCTACGCTGAGAATCAGGCACTGTCAAAAATTATGGACAGCGTAAAGACAACTGTAAAAGACACATCTTCCTCTGATTCTTCTACCGGTGCAGATGACAGCTCCGCAGATGCAGAGTAAAAATCTGACAGCAGGTAATACTTTTAGAAAAAAGTGGATCGTGAAGATCTGTTTTATCTCAGTCGGAGTATAATCTCCGACTGAGATAAACGCTACGCGAGAATGTGCAGTGATTCTGAGAAGAATATGTCAGCTTACGCTGACCAGAATCACGCACCAAGTCTCACGTGCGTTCGACTTGAAAAAAACAAAAAAGATTGATGAAATTAGCTGAGGGGCTAACAGTTGGGAGGCAATGATTATGGAACTGACAAACATTCGTGACATATTCAGAAACAAAGAAGAGTATCTTGACAAAGAAGTAACCATCGGAGGATGGGTACGTTCCGTTCGCGGATCCAAAAAATTTGGATTTATCGTCGTAAATGACGGTACATTTTTTGAACCATTACAGATTGTTTATGGGGATCATCTGGAAAACTTTGCAGAGATTTCCAAATTAAACGTGGGTGCTGCCATCATCGTAACCGGTAAACTGGTTCCGACACCGGAAGCAAAACAGCCGTTTGAAATCCAGGCAGAAAGCGTTGATATCGAGGGCGCATCCGCACCGGATTATCCGCTGCAGAAAAAACGTCATACGTTTGAATATCTGAGAACAATTTCTCATTTACGTCCGCGTACCAATACCTTTGAGGCAGTATTCCGTGTACGTTCCCTGATCGCATACGCAATTCACAAATTCTTCCAGGAGCGTGATTTTGTGTATGTACACACACCACTGATCACAGGAAGTGACTGTGAGGGTGCCGGTGAGATGTTCCAGGTAACAACCATGGATCTGAACAATGTGCCGAAAAAAGACGATGGAAGCGTTGATTTTACACAGGACTTCTTTGGAAAACCGACCAACCTGACTGTAAGTGGACAGTTAAACGGTGAGACTTACGCCATGGCATTCAAAAATATCTACACCTTTGGACCGACTTTCCGTGCAGAAAATTCCAATACCACCCGTCATGCAGCTGAGTTCTGGATGATCGAGCCGGAGATCGCATTTGCAGATCTGAAGGACGATATGGTACTGGCAGAGAGCATGTTAAAATATGTGATCCGTTATGTATTAGAGCATGCGCCGGAAGAAATGGAATTCTTCAACAAGTTCGTTGACAAAGGATTACTTGACCGTCTGAACCATGTATTAAATTCTGATTTTGGTCATGTAACTTATACAGAAGCAATCGAGATCCTTGAGAAAAACAATGATAAATTCGATTACAAAGTATTCTGGGGCGCAGATCTGCAGACAGAGCATGAGCGTTATCTGACAGAGGAAATCTTCAAACGTCCGGTATTCGTAACGGATTATCCGAAGGAGATTAAAGCGTTCTACATGAAACTGAACGAGGATGGCAAAACCGTTGCCGCTATGGACTGTCTAGTTCCGGGCATCGGTGAGATCATCGGCGGAAGTCAGCGTGAGGATGACTACGACAAACTGCTTGGCAGAATGAAAGAACTTGGACTGAAAGAGGAAGATTATGACTTCTATCTGGATCTGAGAAAATATGGTTCTGCAAGACATGCAGGTTTCGGACTTGGATTTGAGCGTTGCGTGATGTACCTGACAGGTATGGGCAATATCCGTGACGTAATCCCGTTCCCAAGAACAGTAAATAACTGCGAACTGTAATGAAAAATGAAAAAGGGGAGGTTTGGTGCATGCCGACCTCCCTTTCTTAGACAAAGAGGACATTTATGGCGAATTACAAAATATATATTCAATATGATGGAACCCGCTACAAAGGATGGCAGAGACAGCGCACCACGGATCAGACGATTCAGGGCAAGATTGAGGCAATTTTAACAAGACGGTATGGGCGCACCATTGAAATCGATGGTTCCGGTCGGACGGATGCAGGGGTACATGCCCGTGGACAGGTGGCAAATTTTCGGATTCCGGAGGCGTTGTGTGATGGAAAGACACCAGAAGATGTTTGTGATGAGCTGCTGGCGCTTTTTGCAGAGTATCTGCCGGAAGACATTGCAGTGACAGAGGTGCGGGTGGCATCAGAACGGTTCCACAGCCGGTTAAACGTCGTGAAAAAAACTTATGTATACCGGATCTGGAACGCGGCATATCCAAACGTATTTGAACGGAAATACATGCTGCATGATACGCGGCACATGGATGTGGAAGCTATGCGTCAGGCAGCAGAATATCTGCTTGGAAAACATGACTTTGCGGCATTTTGCGGAAATGCGAAGATGAAGAAATCCACGGTGCGAACGATTCATGAGATTTCCATAGAAGAAATCGGCGGTGAGATCCGTTTCACTTATACCGGAAATGGATTTTTGCAAAATATGATCCGCATTGTGACCGGAACGCTGGTGGATGTGGGAACCGGAGTTTATCCGCCGGAGCATGTAGCTGAGATCCTGGAGTCAAAAGTCCGGGCAGAGGCAGGTCCGACAATGCCGGCACAGGGACTGACCTTGTGGGAAGTAGTATATTGATGCACATGAATTATGGAAAAAACAGATCCGTGCATTTTGTTGAATTACATGAAAAGTTTTACGTACATCATGAAAGTGATGGAAAAAGGAGTATACGATTGAAAGAAAAGTGGGTTGTATCAGCTAAAGGTGCTGATTTTAAAGCAATCGGTGAACATTTCGGGATTGATCCGGTGATTGCCCGGATCATGCGAAACCGCGGTCTGACGGATCTGGATGAAATGGAGTATTACCTGCATGGGGATGAAAAGGATTTGATCGATCCGCATTTGCTCAAAGATGTGGATCTGGCAGCCGAGATCATTCTGAAAAAAGTAAAAGAACAGAAGAAAATCCGAATTATTGGAGATTATGATATAGATGGCATCCAGTCCACGTACATTTTATACTGTGCGCTGAAACGGATCGGAGCAGAGGCAGATTATGTCATTCCACATCGGATCAGGGATGGTTATGGCATGAACGAGCATCTGGTCACACAGGCGGCAGAAGCCGGAATCGACACAATTTTGACCTGTGATAACGGAATCTCTGCCATTGATCAGATCCATCTGGCAAAGGAACTTGGCATGACGGTGGTGGTGACCGATCACCATGAGGTGCCTTACATAGAAGAAAATGGCGTGCGCCGGGAAAAAATCAGTGAGGCGGATGCCATTGTAAATCCGAAACAGGAAGCGTGTCAGTACCCGTTTAAAAAGCTTTGTGGCGCAGCGGTGGCATGGAAGCTGGTACAGGTATTATATGAACAGGCAGGGATTCCGGTGTCAGAAGCAGATCGATTCATTGAAAATGCCGGTTTTGCGACAGTAGGCGATGTCATGGATCTGCAGGGCGAGAACCGCGTGCTGGTAAAACTGGGATTAAAAATGTTAAATCAGACACAAAATATCGGTATGAAGGCACTGATCCTGCAGAGTAATCGAAAACTGGGTGAGATCCGTTCCGGTGATATCGGATTCGGACTGGGACCATGCTTAAATGCCACCGGGCGACTGGAAACCGCGCGTATTGCCTTAAAACTGCTGCTTTGTGAGTCAGAAGCGGAAGCGGCAGTGCTGGCGCAGGAAGCGGTGGATCTGAATAACAGCCGGAAGCTGTTGACGGAGCAGGCCGTAGAAGTGGCAAAACAGATGATCGCGGATGGCGGATATGAAAACGACCGGGTGTTTGTCATCTTTTTGCCGGACTGCCATGAAAGTCTGGCAGGTATTGTAGCCGGACGAATCCGGGAGGCATACCATCGACCGACCCTGGTAATCACCCGTGGGGAAGAAGGCGCGAAAGGCTCCGGCAGATCTATCGAGGGTTATTCGATGTTTGAAGAACTGAATAAATGTGCGGATCTGCTTAGTTCGTTTGGCGGACATCCCATGGCAGCGGGATTTTCTCTGCCGGAGGAAAATATTGAGGCATTCCGCCGCAGATTGAATGAAGTGTGTACCCTGACGGAAGAAGAATTACAGGCAAAAGTTGTGATCGATGTGCCGATGCCTATCGGATATATCACATTCCCACTGATCGAGCAGTTAAAATTACTGGAACCATTCGGAAAAGGCAATGATAAACCAGTGTTTGCGGATCGAAATCTGGTGATCGAGCGGTTGAAAATTTACGGACCAACGGGACGTGTGGTACAATTAACATTACACAGTTCGTCCGGAGCAAAAGTTCAGGCAGTATATTTTGGAGATCCGGACAATTTACGGTTACCTTTGGAAGAAAAATATGGTAAGGTAGTGGCAGACGATACGATGGCAAATCGTTGTGTCCACAACGCGGCACTGCATTTTACTTATTATCCTGAGATTGATACTTATTATGAGACACCGCGGGTGAAACTGAAAATAACGGGAATTTCTGCTTGATCCGTAAATATAATGATTTTGCAGAATTTTTTGCAACAGGTCTGAGAAAGAAAAAGATATCAGACTGGAACGGAGGTTCAATATGAGCAAAAAAAGAAAGGTATTACACAGAGGTTTGGCGCTGATGCTGGCAGTCGTGATGAGTCTTGGCACATGCCTGACAGCGTTTGCCAGTGAGAGTGACAGTAACAGTGATACAAAAGTAACGATCGCAGACGGTGAGACACCATATATTTCCTTTGGTGCGGATCTGCGGGCAGATGAGAAAGCAAAGGTTCTGGACTATTTTGGACTGACAGAAGCGGATCTGGAAAAATGCAATGTAAATACAGTCACAAACGCAGAAGAACATCAGTATCTGGATGCCTATGTGACCAATGATCATATCGGAAGCCGTGCATTGTCTTCTGTAGCCGTTATGGATGCGAAAAAAGGCAGCGGTATCAAAGTAACAACCAAAAATATCAATTACTGTACCGCGAGCATGTATGAAAATGCGCTGGCAACCGCAGGCGTGGAAGATGCCAATGTTGTCGTTGTGGGACCGTTTGATATGTCGGGAACCGCAGCGCTGATCGGAGCCATCAAAGCATATTCTGTTATGAGTGGAGAACAGGTAGATACTGATGTCATTGACGGAGCCGTCAACGAGATCGTCGTGACCGGTGACATTGGAAATGAGACTGGAAATACCGATGAGGTAGCGGGAATGGTTGCGTATCTGAAAGATCAGGTGGGCGGTAAAAATTTGTCTGATTCCGAGATCAAAGATGCCATTGATGAGGCTTCTGAAAAATTTAATGTCAGTCTGACACAGGATCAGATCGATCAGCTTCTGGAACTTCTGAAAAAGTTACAGGGACTGGATCTGGACTGGGGTAACCTGAAAAATCAGGCACAGAACCTGTATGGAAAATTAAAAGATATGGGACTGAATATTGATACGGCAGCGCTGACAGATCAGGCGCAGGGATTTTTTGCAAAGCTGATCGCGTTTATTAAGGGTCTGTTCCAGAGATAAGGATGGTGTTTTGCGCCGACCGGAACGGAGTGTAGAGTGCAGTGATTCTGAAAAGAAGATGTCAGCTTGCGCTGACCAGAATCACGCACCAAGTCTCACGTGCGTTCGACTTGAATTGTATAAAACATGAATTTGTATGATAAAAATGGAAATGCCAAACATTCAGACAGAAAATTGCGCAGTATGGAGGAAAAATGGAAGCTTATACAGAGTTTGCCAATGTATACGAAAAATTTATGGATAACGTGCCTTACGAAAAATGGTGTGAGGCGATTTGTGAGATTTTACGATCACATGGGATAGAAGACGGTCTGGTGCTGGATCTGGGATGCGGAACCGGAACGATGACACGTCTGCTGCGAGAAAAAGGATATGACATGATCGGTGTGGATAATTCGGCAGAGATGCTGGAGATCGCACGCGAACATCCGGATGACGGAATCCTGTATCTACAGCAGGATATGCGGGAATTTGAATTATATGGAACCGTGAAGGCAGTGGTATGTGTCTGTGATTCCATGAATTATCTTCTGGAGGAGGAAGACCTTGCAGAAGTATTTTCACTGGTGCATAATTATCTGGATCAGGACGGAATCTTTATTTTTGATATGAATACGCTGTACAAATACCGGGATCTGATCGGAGATGCGACCATCTGTGAGAACCGGGAGCATGAAAGTTTTATCTGGGAAAATTGTTTTGACGAAGAAAGCAGTATCAACGAATATGCGCTGACGCTGTTTGTCGAGCAGGAAAGTGGCTTGTATGCCCGTTATGAGGAGTTTCATTATCAGAGAGCTTATGAGTTGGAAAAGGTAGAAGAATTGATCAAGGCATCAGGTCTGGAATTACTGGCAGTCTGTGGCGAAGGAACCAAAGAGCCGCCAAAGGCAGATTGTGAGCGGGCATATTTTGTGGCAAGAAGACCACAGCCGCATATATTTTAAAAACATAATAGAAAAAGGAATGAAAAACATGGAAGATTATATTGTAAGGGCAACTGCGGCAGACAGTTCTATCCGCGCATTTGCCATGACTTCAAAAGGAATTGTAGAGGAAGCAAGACAGCGCCATCAGACAAGTCCGGTAGTGACAGCAGCACTTGGAAGACTGCTGACCGGCGGAGCTATGATGGGTGTCATGATGAAAGGGGACAAGGATCTGCTGACCGTACAGATCCAGTCTGGCGGTCCGATGAAAGGAATGACCGTTACCGCGGATTCCAAAGGACATGTCAAAGGTTATCCGGTGGTAAATGATGTTATGCTGCCGCCAAACAAACAGCACAAATTAGATGTAGGCGGAGCAGTCGGTGTCGGTATGATGCGTGTCATCAAAGATATGGGGTTAAAAGAGCCATACGTGGGAACCACCGTTTTACAGACCAGTGAGATTGCCGAAGATTTAACATACTATTTTGCCACATCGGAGCAGGTACCGTCCTCTGTGGGACTTGGCGTTCTGATGAACAAGGACAATACGGTACGTCAGGCAGGCGGTTTTATCATCCAGTTAATGCCATTTACGGATGATAAGATCATTGATGCGCTGGAGAAAAAACTTTCCGAGATCACTTCTGTTACCAATTTACTGGAAGAAGGACATACCCCGGAGAGCATGCTGGAGTACATTTTAGGCGATTTCGGTGTGGAAATTACAGAGAAAATCCCGGCATCTTTCTACTGTAACTGTTCCAAAGACCGCGTGAAAAAAGCGATCATCAGCATCGGAAAGAAAGATTTAAAAGAAATGGTGGCAGACGGCAAACCGATCGAAGTAAAATGCCATTTCTGTAATACCGCATACACATTCAGCATTGAGGAATTAAAGGAGATCTTAAAACAGTGAGACAGGGATTTATCAAAGTAGCGGCTTTGACACCGAAGGTGAAAGTTGCGGATACGACATATAACCGGGAACAGATCTGCATGCTGATCGATGAAGCACAGGAAAAAGGTGCCAAAATACTGGTATTTCCGGAGCTGTGCATTACAGGTTATACCTGCGGAGATCTGTTTTATCAGGAATTACTTTTAAGAGAAGCAAAAAAAGAGCTGCTGGCGATCGCAAAATATACCGAGCGCAAAGATTGTCTGGTGTTTGTGGGACTTCCACTGGAGCATCAGGGAAAATTGTATAACGTGGCAGCAGCTATCGCACAGGGAAAAGTACTTGGACTGGTTCCAAAGACACACATCCCGAATTATAATGAATTTTATGAGCGCAGACATTTTGTATCCGGCATGAAACAGCCGGTTCCGGTTGCATTGGACGAGGATATTATCGTGCCGATGGGCACACAGATTTTATTCCAGTGCCGTCAGATGCCTGCATTAAAAATTGCAGCAGAGATCTGTGAGGATGTCTGGGCACCAAATCCGCCGGGAGTGGATCATGCACTGGCAGGAGCAACCGTTCTGGTAAACCTGTCTGCCAGCGATGAGACAACGGGCAAAGATATTTATCGCAAGAGTCTTGTGACCGGTCAGTCCGGTCGCCTGATCTGCGGCTATATTTATTGCAGCGCGGGCGATGGAGAGTCCACACAGGATGTCGTTTATTCCGGTCATAACTTGATCGCGGAAAACGGTTCCCTGCTGGCAGAATCCAGACGTTTCTGCAATGAGAGCATTTATACAGAACTGGATATTGCACGTCTGAATGAGGAGCGTCGCCGTATGAGTACGTTCCCGGCATCCAATGAGACTTATATCAGTATTGAGTTCAGCTTAAAGGAAGAACAGACGGAACTGACCCGTTTTGTAGATCCGGCACCGTTCGTACCGGGCAATAAGGCAGACCGCGAAAAACGTTGTGAAGAAATTTTTATGATCCAGGCAATGGGATTGAAAAAACGTCTGGAGCACACCAATGCTGCCACAGCAGTGGTTGGAATTTCCGGTGGACTGGATTCTACACTGGCATTGCTTGTTATGGTAAAAGCATTTGATCTGTTGAACCGGGATCACAAAGACATTGTGGCAGTGACAATGCCTGGATTTGGAACCACAGACCGCACTTATGATAATGCCGTCAGTCTGATCAAGTCTCTGGGAGCAACTTTCCGGGAAGTCAGCATCGTAGATTCTGTCCGTACTCATTTTCGTGATATTGGTCAGGACGAGGCTGTGCATGATGTGACTTACGAAAACGGACAGGCCAGAGAACGTACACAGATTCTGATGGATATTGCAAACAAGAGTGGCGGTATGGTCATTGGAACCGGAGATATGTCAGAACTTGCTCTTGGTTGGGCGACTTATAATGGCGATCATATGTCTATGTATGGTGTCAATGCTTCTGTACCGAAAACACTGGTGCGCCATCTGGTGCGCTATTATGCGGATACCTGCGGAGACGAGACACTTCAGAAGGTACTGTATGATGTACTGGATACTCCGGTCAGCCCGGAACTTCTTCCACCGGAAGATGGCAAGATTTCCCAGAAAACAGAAGATATCGTGGGACCATATGAGTTACATGATTTCTTCCTGTATTATATTCTGAGATTTGGATGTACACCGAAGAAAATTTACCGTCTGGCAAAATATGCTTTTGACGGAATCTATGATACAGAGACAATTCAGAAATGGTTAAAAACTTTCTATCGGAGATTTTTCAGCCAGCAGTTCAAACGCTCTTGTCTGCCGGATGGACCAAAAGTCGGAACAGTTGCAGTATCCCCGCGTGGTGATCTGCGTATGCCGTCTGATGCAAGTGCAAGAATCTGGATGGAAGAATTAGATCATCTGGATGATGAGCCAAAACAGGCAGCAGGTGGATTCCTTGGCGGAAGCTGGGAGGCATTTGCGGCACAGATGAGTCGTCAGTAGAAGTAGGATAATTCAGTCTGAATATGGTTTTTATATCAGATGAGAGATGACTTCCCATCTCTATATGTGATGAGGAACAAAATTATATTGGTGATGGGATTTGATAAATTATATGTGATGGACATTTTTGAAACCATTGGAACGAATCAGCAGATTTTCGTCAAGTGTTTTCAGGATCAGTTTACCGGAACGGGTAAGCTCCTGGATACATAGATGAAAATCTGTTGTTTTATATTGGGGGAGTTCTTCTTTCAGATAGTCGTGGGACTGCCCGGAGCGCACGGCTTCACGAAAACGGATATTATAGGGAATTCGCATGACAGAAGGTTCTGCCAGTCGATATGTGTGACAGATACGTCGTATATCTGTCTGCAAAGCCGGAAGATAATCCAGAAAGGCATAACAGACATTTGAAAACGGAATCCAGTTGTCACAGAAATAGCGGCGGAATGCTGCGGGAATCGGTGGAAGACCGATAATGACCAGATTTGCCTGTCGGAGCAGACGAATGGTGCGTGCATCCTGACGGGATTGCAGATCGAGACATTGGATGTCGCCATATTTTTGTAAAAATGGGATGAAAAAATCCAGACAAAAATGTGGATGGGAAGCCGCAAGCGGACTCCAGAATGCAACGATATATGATTGTTTCATGTGATTAGACATCAAAAAGATAAAGACAAATTTATTATATATGTGAACTTCGGAAATGTAAAGATAAATTTAAAATTTAGTTATATTTAGTTGCCTGGTTAAAATTCAGGTGGCTAAACGATAGGTAGTGAATGGAAATCGGGAAAATTTTATCTCTGCCGCTAACAATCGCTGTCAGAGAAAAAATTTCTCCCGATTTCCAATTTCAGTTATTGTTGCTGTTTATTTCCATAATCACTGATAAAAAAGATACCTTTGATTATAGATACAGTTATTGGCGATACTTTTTCCTTAATAATCTTTTGTAGAAAAAGGAATTTTCAGGATGTTATGTCATGGTCATTAGTACTATTTTTTCTTTTATGAATTTACGTTTTACTTTAACTTTTACTTACGATTAAGGTGCTGTAACCGGAACGGCGAAGTTCGTCCTGTAATAAGACGGCTTCGTCTAATGTTTTGGGCTTGCCAATCCAGACTCCGTAATATGGTTCTTCGTAGTGAATCTGTCCGTCAAAGCCGAGGATTTGCAGGCGTTCTAACTGGTAAGCGGCATTGACGTCATATTTGAACAGTCCTGTCTGCACGTAATAATGTTCCGGAACCTGTTGTGCGGAAAGTGGAATACTTTCTTCGATGCCTGTGACAATGGCATCCACGATGGCATCAAATTTTTTGTCAAAAAGCTGGTTATCAATGTCGCTGTTGATAAAACCGGTTTCCACAAGAACTGCCGGCATTTCTGTTTTTCGCAGGACGATGAGCCCCGGGACTTCCTCAACACCAAGATTTTTGAATCCGACATTTTCCAGCTGGCGATTGATATTTTCTGCCAGAGTGTCAACGGTATCGTTATGTTGGTAAATCAGTGTCTGCACACCGTTGTACAGATTATCCTCCATGCCGGAGTTTCGGTGAAATGAGATAAAATAATTTCCACCGGACAGATTTGCAAGCTGTGCTTTTTCGTTTGGTGAATTGTATACATCTGTTGTGCGGGTATAATAAACATTGTACCCGGCTTCTTTTAATTTGGCACCGACTGCCAGTGTCAGTCGAAGCACATCATCTTTTTCTGCACGTCCCATATATGACGCGCCGTTGTCAAAACCGCCGTGTCCGGCGTCTAAAATAATATCTACCTCCATAGTTTTCCCCCTTAAATAATAGAATTCCCAGATCACATCCTTACAGAGCACTTATCTTCGTCTTAGAGGATATTTCTGCTGAAAAAATGTTGGTACACGCCACTTATAGAAGTGGAAGCCTTTTCACCTGAGATGAAAGGGCATGATCTGTATGCCTGTTCTGATTTTGCGTTGTTACATGTAAGTAATATATGTTTGCTTTTTCAAAATAGTACATGAGATGTGAGATGATTCTGTATTTATGGAGCTGAATAACAAAATGATGTTAATGGCGGAATGCAATCGTTTACCTGATGTAGATTTTACATATTTAGTGACAAGAATGCGGAGAAGATTTTTGAAATAGGAGTATCACTATTTGACTCAGGTGATGCTGTCTGACTTTGTAACGTGTTTTTTGTTGACAAGAAAAACGTTTTTTTGTATACTTTGAAGATAGAAAGTTTTGATAATCAAAATAATTGGAGGGATAGATGAGAGCACAGATTATAGGAACCGGTAGTTGTCTGCCGGAAAAAATAGTAACAAATGATTTTCTTTCCACCATTGTGGAGACAAGCGATGAGTGGATCAGCAGCAGAACCGGTATCCGTCAGCGTCATATTGCAATAAATGAGACAACGGCGTCCATGTCTACAGAAGCCGGAAAAAAAGCACTGGAGTCAGCCGGAGTGAAAGCGGAGGATCTGGATCTGATTATCGTAGCAACCTGTACACCGGATACGCTGGTTCCAAATACGGCATGTCTGGTACAGAGTGAGCTTGGTGCTGTCAATGCGGTTGCTTTTGACATCAGCGCAGCTTGTTCCGGTTTTGTATTTGCATTGAATATGGTGGATGCTTACATGCAGGCAGGAATTTATAAAACGGCACTTGTGATCGGTGCGGAGACGTTGTCTCGTATTGTGGACTGGAGCGACCGCTCTACCTGTGTATTATTTGCGGATGGTGCAGGTGCAGCAGTCGTGCGCGCGGCAGAGCGCGGTGTGATCGCGTCCACACAGGGAAGCGACGGAACCCGCGGCGGTGCGATTTATGTCAAAAACAGAGAAAATTATAATCCGTTTGTGACAGAGCAGAAACCAATGGATTATCTGTACATGGACGGCGGTGAAGTATTCAAATTTGCAGTAAAAAAAGTACCACAGTCTATTTTACAGACACTGGAAGCAGCAAAGCTGACCACCGAAGACATTGACTGGTATTTGTTCCATCAGGCAAATGCCCGAATTACGGCAACCATTGCAAAACGTCTGAAAGTGCCGAATGAGAAAATCCCGATGAACGTGGACAGATGTGGAAACACATCCGCAGCCAGTGTGGCGATTCTTCTGGATGAAGTCAATCGAAAAGGTATGCTGAAAAAAGGAGACAAACTGATGCTTGCAGGCTTTGGCTCAGGTCTGACATGGGGAACCATGGCAATCGAATGGGGTATTTAAAAGGCTGCTTCTTGGAAAAAATGTGAAAGGGTTCCCTTTGATTTTGTCTTTCTGGCTAATAATCGCCTGCCAAGAAAAAATCAAAGGGAACCCTATTTACGTAGTGGCATAAAATGCTTTGATAGATGATATATGTATGTCGTGCAATTGCATGACGCGCACCTCGCAACAAGAATGCCGGAGCATTCTTGAATATGGTAGATTTTTACATTATGTATATTATGAAATATAAGTGAAAAGTAATTTTGTGGAGACTTCCACTGTGTAAATCAGAGGGCGCTGGAAATTTTTTCTCCGAACGCGATTGCTAGCGGAGGAGAAAAAATTCCCAGTGCCCTCGGTATACAATATCCGAAATAAATACATTTTTTCGAAACCAACGCATACATTATGGTAAACAGGATTTTACGCGAGGTTTTTATGCCAGATAGAGGTTTACACGTACAACAAACAGAAAATGTGGACAGAGGAAGGCTGCAAGTCAATGTAACATCAACATTGGGTTTGCAGCCTGTTGTAAATGCGCGCGTCAGTATTGCGTACACAGGGGAAGGGCAGCGGACATTAGAAGAATTGCAGACGGATTCCTCCGGTCAGACGGAAGAGGTGACATTAGACACGCCGCCACTGGAATATTCACAGGAACCAAACCAGCCACAGCCGTTTTCAGAATATACGGTAACCGTACAGGCAGATGGTTATCGTCCGGTGGAGGTGTCAGCCGTTGATGTCTTTGCGGACGTAACATCGTTGCAGGAAATTCGCATGGAACCGCTGGATATTTCGCAGGGAGAAGGGGAGGAAAATATTGTTGTTCCGCCGAATACGCTGTGGGGCGATTTTCCACCGAAGATTCCGGAGGAGGAAGTAAAACCGGTCAATGAATCCGGAGAGATTGTGTTAAGCCGTGTAGTAATTCCGGAGTATGTGATCGTCCATGACGGACCACCGACAGACACCCGGGCGCAGGATTATTATGTGCGTTATCGGGATTATATCAAAAATGTTGCTTCCAGTGAGATCTATTCAACCTGGCCGGATGCAACGCTACGGGCAAACATTCTGGCGATCATGTCTTTTGCCCTGAACCGTGTATACACGGAGTGGTACAGAGGAAAAGGCTACGATTTTACCATTACATCTTCTACTGCTTACGATCAGAAGTGGTCTTTTGGTCGTACGATTTTCAGAAATATTTCCAGAATCGTTGACGAAATATTTAACAATTATCTGTCCCGCCCAAATGTGCAGCAGCCGATTTTAACACAGTATTGTGATGGTAAAAATGTAACCTGCAGCGGGTGGATGACTCAGTGGGGATCGCGGTATCTGGGAGATCAGGGTTACAGTCCGATTGAGATTCTGCGTTATTATTACGGAAGCAGCATTTATATCAATTCCGCGGAGGAGATAGCAGGAATTCCATCTTCCTGGCCGGGAACGGATCTGACAGTTGGATCTTCCGGAACAAAAGTGCGGCAGATGCAGCAGCAGCTTGCACGGATTTCTCAGGCATACCCTGCCATTCCAACCATTACCGCAGATGGTGTTTTCGGGGAACGAACCCGGGAAGCGGTGGAAGCATTTCAGCGGATTTTTGATTTGCCGGTGTCTGGAGTGGTGGATTTTCCAACCTGGTATAAGATTTCTCAGATCTATGTGGGTGTGACGCGGATCGCAGAATTGAATTAGATTTACAAGTTACTTATTATATGTATTCAGGAAATAATCATGCTTGCATGGAAGAATTCTCTGGATGTGTAGCGAAGAATTAAATAAGAAAATGCCGGAGAGATTATAATTCCTCTGGCATTTTTCTGCGATTTCATGTACAATAGGGCATAAACGACAGAAAAATAACAGAAAGAGGATAAATAATGGAACAGAAAAAAAACATTATGGATTACGATACTGTTTCCTTAGACGATGAGAGCAGTGCCGTAGTAATTATTGATCAGACAAAATTACCGGGAACAACAGAAATCATCGCATTAAAGACTGCACAGGAAATCTGGGATGCAATCTATCTGCTTCAGGTACGTGGAGCTCCGGCCATCGGCGTAGCAGCAGCTTACGGTATCTATGTTCTGGCAAAAGGCATTGATACAGACAACTACGATGAGTTTTACGCAGAGTTCAAGAAGCAGAAAGAATATCTGGATTCTTCCCGTCCGACAGCAGTTAACCTTTCCTGGGCATTAAACCGTATGGAGCAGGTTGTATTAAACAATGCGGACAAGTCCGTTTCTGAGATCAAACAGCTTCTGAAAGAGGAGTCCATCGAGATTCAGGACGAGGATATCCGCGTATGCAAAGCCATTGGTGAGTATGGTCTGACACTGGTAAAACCGGGTGATGGTATTCTGACACACTGCAATGCAGGAAAACTTGCAACAAGCAAATATGGTACAGCAACAGCTCCGATCTATCTGGGACAGGAGCGTGGCTACAATTTCCGCGTATTTGCAGATGAGACAAGACCGCTGCTTCAGGGCGCACGTCTGACTGCTTTCGAGCTTCAGTCTTCCGGCGTTGACGTAACACTGATCTGTGACAATATGTCTGCAACTGTTATGAAAAATGGTTGGGTAGACGCTATTTTCGTAGGTTGTGACCGCGTGGCAGCAAACGGCGATACCGCAAATAAAATTGGTACTTCCGTAGTTGCAGCCGTTGCAAAACAGTACAATGTGCCGATGTACATTGCAGCACCGACATCCACCATCGATATGAACACACCGACCGGTGATCAGATTAAGATCGAGCAGAGAAAACCGGAAGAAGTGACAGAGATGTGGTACAAAGAGCGCATGGCTCCAGAAGGTGTCAAAGTGTTCAACCCGGCATTTGACGTAACAGATCATGAGCTGATCGCAGGTATCGTAACAGAGTTCGGTATCGCACGTCCTCCTTACACAGAATCTTTCAAAGAGATTTTTGCAAAAAAAGAGGCAGCTCAGAAAAATAAATAAGTATAACAAATCATATGGTATAATTTCCTATAATCCTAGTAGAATATAGGAAATAAATGCTTCACTTTTTTGAAAGAGTGGGGTATAATAAGTAGTGATGGTTCAGCAGAGATAAGTTCTCAGGAAAGAAAATTATTTTTATATCAAGCAGCATTTGGTTGCAGGATATAATAAATCTATGCTGAATCATTATAATGCTTATTGAGAATCACAGGAGGTATAAATATGGCAGACAGTGCATGCAGCAGCTGCAGCAGTGCAGGAAGCTGTTCTTCCGAAAGCTGTGAAGGATGTCCAAGCAGCAAACAGCCGCAGAGCTTTCAGGAAAAATTAAATGAGTATTCATCCGTAAAAAAAGTAATCGGTGTTGTCAGTGGTAAAGGTGGTGTCGGAAAATCATTCGTAACCGCATCTTTGGCAACTGCAATGCGTAAAAAAGGATACGAAGTAGGTATTCTGGATGCAGATATCACAGGACCGTCCATCCCGAAAATGTTTGGTGTACACGGACCGGCTATGGGCAGCGAGATGGGAATTTTACCGATCGCAGCAGAGGACGGAACCAAGATCATGTCCATCAACTTACTGATGGAAGATGAGGAAGCTCCGGTTATCTGGAGAGGCCCGGTTATCGCAGGAACCGTAAAACAGTTCTGGAGTGATGTTGTATGGGGCGACCTTGATTATTTATTTGTAGACATGCCGCCAGGAACCGGTGACGTTCCGCTGACTGTTTTCCAGTCTCTTCCGGTGGATGGTATCGTGATCGTGACATCTCCGCAGGAACTGGTACAGATGATCGTAAAGAAAGCCTACAATATGGCAGGTATGATGAACATTCCGGTACTTGGAGTCGTAGAAAATTACAGCTATCTGAAATGTCCGGATTGTGGAAAAGAGATCAAACTGTTCGGTGAGAGTCATATTGATGAGGTAGCTTCTGAGCTGGCAATGCAGGTTCTTGGCAAAATGCCGTTGGATCCGGCTTATGCAGAACTGGCAGATCAGGGATTATTCTACAAAGCAGATAATCCATATCTGGAAGATGCAGTGAAGAAAATTGAAAATATGTAAATGATAAAATGTAAAACGGAGTCGGCATATTGTCGGCTCCGTTTTTTTCCTTTTATAAGAAAGTTCAGGCTTTCTTACATCGACAGAAACTTGGGAATGTCTGTCATTTACTATATTAGGACTGGATAAAGTTGGACCTCTGTCCTGCTGGACAGAAATTGGTTCGGACAAGTTTTTGTACTTATTCCGGTTATTATATTACAATAAAAACTGAGTGGTGGGAGCCAATCCCCCATCTGATATAGCCTCCGGCAGGATTACAGAGGTGCGCAGTTGAAGTATGTCATGCAATTGCATGACGCGCACCTCGCAACAAGAATGCCGGAGCATTCTTGAATCTCATAATTGCAATATTACAATGTTGATTTTTACACGATAAAGATATTGCTGATTTATAGTGTTTTATTTTGCCGGATAAAATCCGCTTGGTGCATCATTTAAGTTGATCATGATGTTCTTTGTCTGGCTGTAAGCATCCAGAATTGCCTTGTCGTTTTCACGACCGATACCGGACTGTTTGTAACCGCCGAACGGTGCGCCTTCCGGAATCTGGTTGTATGTATTGACCCACATACGTCCTGTCTCAATACTTCTTGCGACACGGAGCGCACGATGGATATCTTTGGTCCATACAGCACCGCCAAGTCCATAAGTAGACTGGTTTGCCAGAGCAATGACTTCGTCCTCTGTTTTAAATTTGATCACAACAGCAACCGGTCCAAAGATTTCTTCCTGAGCCACACGCATATCGTTGGTAACGTTTGTGATCAGTGTCGGCTGAACGAAACTTCCCTTTTCACAGCCGTTTTCTGTATAATAGTCACCGCCGCATGCGATGGTTGCGCCTTCTTCTTTGGCAATCTGTACGTAGGAGAGGATTTTGTCTGCCTGACGTCTGTTGATCTGAGCACCCATCTGAGTTTCCGGATTTAACGGATCACCAACGTTGATATGCTGGAATGCATTTACCAGTTCTGCAACGAATTTGTCATAAATATCTTCCTGAACGAATACTCTGGAGCCAGCACAGCAAACCTGTCCCTGATTAAACAGGATACCAAGCTGTACGCCGTCGATGGCAGCTTCCCAGTTGCAGTCGTTGAAAATAATATTTGCGCTCTTGCCGCCAAGTTCCAGAGTAGCCGGAATCAGTTTGTTGGCAGCAGCCAGAGCAACGTTTTTACCAATCTCTGTAGAACCTGTGAAAGCAAGTTTACACAGATCCGGGTGATCTAACAGATACTGTCCGGATTTTCCACCTGCACCGGTGATCAGGTTTAATACGCCTGCCGGAAGCAGATCCTGGATCAGTTCGGTAAATACCAGCATGCTGAGGGATGTTGTGGATGACGGTTTGAATACGATACAGTCACCAGCAGCGATAGCCGGAGCAAGTTTCCATGCCGCCATCAAGAATGGGAAGTTCCATGGAACAATCTGTCCGACAACACCGATCGGCTCACGAAGAACCAGACTCATCATACCGCCGTCCAGAATAGAAGCAACACCTTCGTCTGTACGGATCAGACTTGCATAATACCGGAAGTGGCGGATAGAATAAGGGACATCGATCGCCATTGTCTCACGGATCGGTTTTCCGTTATCCATGGTCTCAACCTTTGCCAGCCATTCCTGATTTTCTTCTACGCGGTCAGCAATCTTATCAAGGATTGCGGCACGTTCTTCTTTTGTTGTCTTTTTCCATTCCGGAAATGCTTTCCATGCTGCTGCGACAGCTGCATCGACATCTTCTTTGGTAGCCTGTGCGCATTGTGTAAGGACTTCACCGTTTGCCGGATTGGTACTCTGGTAGGTTGTTCCGTCAGATGCCGGACGCCATTCTCCGCCGATAAATAACCCATAGTTTTCTTTTAACTGATTGTTACAACTCATAATAGATACCTCCTTATTTGTGATGCGCTTTACTTTTGCTTGATGTTATATTACAATAGAATCTGATATCTTACAATAACCAGAAAAATGTTTTTATAGGAGACCAGAATCGTGTTAGTGTATGATTTGACAAACAGGGGAAAAAAATCGAAATATGAATATCTGTATCAATGTCTGAAAGAAGATATTTTGAGTGGAAAACTGGCAGAAGGGGAGAAAATGCCCTCAAAACGCCGGCTTTCTGAGGCAAACGGCATCAGTATTCGAACGGTTATGAATGCTTATGAACAGCTTTTGATGGAGGGATATTTGGAATCCAGAGAGCGGAGTGGCTATTATGTGGTATCTGATTTTGATTCACCATTAAGATACCAGAAGGTAGAGATAAAAGAAGCCTCTCCGGAACAGGATGAAAACTGGATGGTAGATTTTACGGCAAACACCACAGTATATGAGAAGTTCCCGTTTTCCATGTGGACAAAAGTCATGCGTCAGGTGCTTGGAGACTACAATCTGCATTTGATGAAGCGGGGAGAATTTCTTGGAAGTCCGGAGCTGCGTTATGAAATTGCAAAATATTTGTATCACAACAGAGGTATGGTGGTGTCACCGGACTGCATTGTCATCGGAACCGGAATCGAATACTTGTATTCAAAACTGATCGGTCTGCTTCCGGCAAATGCAGTGTATGCGGTGGAAAACCCCGGTTATCGAAAAATCCGTCTGATTTATGAAGACCTGGGGGTAAAATGGACCTGGACGTCCATGAGCAAAGATGGAATTCATATGGGAAGTTTGCGAAAAAGCGGTGCAACGGTGGTACATACTTCCCCGGAGCATCATTATCCGCTTGGAACTGTCATGACTGCCAGACGGCGACAGGAATTGTTGAAGTGGCTGGAGGAATCCGCGGACCACTATATTATAGAAGATGATTATGACTGTGAATTTCGATACAGCGGACATGCGATCCCGGCGTTGTATGGTCTGGATGCAAGCCAGCGCGTTATTTATATGAATACTTTCAGCAAAACACTGAGCCCAGGAATCCGGATCAGTTACATGGTATTGCCACCAAAATTGCTGGAGCAGTACGTCAATTCCGCGAACTTTTTTTCAAATACATCTTCTAATTTAGAGCAGCATACACTGGCAGCGTTTCTGCGGGACGGATATTTTGACCGGCATTTAAATCGTATGCGGCGCTATTATCTGAGTCAGGGAGAAAAATTGAAAAATGCGATCCAGATGACACCGACCATTCCGGCAGAAGAAATTTTGGGTATGGAGACCGGTACACATATCTTGGTAAAATTAAAAACGAAGCTTTCCGATAAAGAAATCAAGCTGCAGGCAAGGATGAAAGGGATTAATCTGTGCTGTCTTTCTGAATTTTGTATCGGGGAGAAAGAATTGTACCGGCATGTGCTGGTGTTGAATTATTCCGGACTGGAAGAGAGCCATATGCTGGAAGTGGCTGGGGTGCTGGGCGAAATCTTTGTTTAGGGTGGCTTAAAAATTTACTATTTAGGTTTTTATAGGAACTCCTGCGATTTTATCTCAGTCGCTGGCAATCGCTCCTTGAGAAAAAGTCACAGAAGAAACAATTCAGCGTGAATTTGGTGTGTATGATAATATACGGGATAATTTTCCGAAGTATGTAGTATCTTTGGACGAATTAGATCTGAGTCGTAACGGGATCAAGCATTATAATATACGTGATTTTTTGTTACTTAATTCGTGGAATTAAATTTTATGATCAAACACAACGTAAATGCGCCCAAAATTTATTTTTCCTTGATGAGCAATTGTTAGCCAGCAAGGTAAAATAAATTTTGGGCGCTTTCATTACCGAAAATTTTAAGCCATCCCAAGCAAGATCTACTGTGTTACTACCGGCTGCTGATCCGTTGCCGGCTGTGTCTGTGCCTGATCTGCTCCCTGATCGGTACTCTGGGTAGCCGCATCGGACTGTTGATTTGCATCCGTTGCATTTGCATCAGCGGAATTTGGATCTGCCTGTTGCTGACCATCTGTCGGCTGCGCAGCATCTGTTGCAGTACCGTCTGTTGCAGCATCTGTCGTATTTTCTTCATCAGAAGCAATATATTCTGTAATATTTGCATGGGAGAGTGTTTTATTCTCTGTCAGATAAATAGCGGCACTGAGTACTGTCTTGGAAGTCGGAATTTCCACTTTCTGCGTATCAGCTTCACCATGTGTTGTGTAAACGGTAATTGCCTGATAGTTATCGGAAATCTTATACAAAATATCAGATTTTGCAAGTTCATTTTCAGAAGAATCCGTGATCACACAACGAAGTTCTTTGTTGCCCGGAAGTGTGCATGCTTCCAGATTTCCGTTTTCATCTGTCGTCCCCTGGAATAACTGGTCATTACCGTCATAAACAGTGACTGTGGCGCCGGCAAGTCTGGAACCGTCTGCATTGTACCAACGGGTATGGAGCTGTACATTTCCATCTGTCAGGATTTCCTGCTCTGCGGAAAGCTCTGCACCGGTGCTTATTTTTGTTTCTTCGCCCGGAAGTGCAAGACTGCATCCGTTTAATACAAAAGCACTGCTAAGTGTCAGTGCGGCGATCAGTGCGATATATTTTTTCTTTTTCATTTGATAATTCCTCTTTTCCTTTCCTGAAATTCTTATTGTAATCTCTACCCTATAGAATGATACAAAAATGTGAACATTTCAAGAAATTTTTATGAAAAAATGAAAAATGTTGCGTTCGGTTGACATTTGAGAAACTCGTCCTTATAATAAGGTGGATTGATGAAAAAAATAGTAATCAACAGTGGAGGATCTATGAAAATTAAGAAAATAAACATGAAAAAAGCGGCAGTTTCCTGCGCAGCAATCTGTCTTGCAGGTGCATTATGCTGGAATGGAAGCAGTATCACAGCATGGGCAGCGCCGACATCCGGAACTGCTATTAATGACAATACAAGGGTCAGAAGTGCTATCGGTGGCAGCCCGATTGGTTCCCTGAAAGCAAATCAGGAGGTAACCATCAAAGGAGAGCAGACTTCTGGTGATGGTTATACCTGGTATGAAATCACCTTTGACTGGAATGGAGCAGAGACTGACGGATGGGTGCGAAGTGATATGATCTCATCCGGAAACGGAACAGCAGCAAAAGATGACACATCAGATCAGGCAGATTCCTCTGATACATCAGATCAAAATACAGAAGCACAGGACGGAACATTCCAGATTTCTGGAAAAACTTATGAAATCGCAGATAAATTTCCGACAGCTGAGATTCCGACAGGGTTTGAGGCAACGACTATTACCTACGCAGGTGAAGACGTTTCCGCAGCAAAAATGGAACAGGGCGATGTGACCTTACTTTATTTGCAGAACACAGAAGATAGCAGTGAGAAACATGTATTTGTATATGATACGGAACGTGATGAGGCGGTGCCGTTTGTAAGCATTGATGTGCAGGATTCCTTTGTTGTAGTGACAAATGTGCCGGAAGATGTGGCAGCAGAGATTTCTGATTATTATCAGGAGACAGAATGTGCATTTTCAGAAGGAAGCATCATGGCATATCAGGGAAAAACGGACGGGGATCTGACAGATTCAGATGCGTCAATTTCTGATTTTTACTATGTATATGGTACAAACAGTCGGGGAGAAAGTGGCTGGTATACATATGATTCCACAGATCAGATAATTCAGAGAAGCATTGCCAATATGCAGTATCCGGAGAATGCTGACAATGCAGAAGCAACGGATCAGACAGACAATAATTCTGTGTTTGAACTGGACAGCATGACAAGAATGCTGACAGCAGGACTTGGCATTGTGGCATTACTGCTGCTGATCCTTTTTATTGTTACATCCGTTCGTTATCATCGTCTGCGGAAATATCTGGATACAGAAGAATTCCCGGAGGATGAAGATGAGACAGAGGACGATGATCTGTTTGATGATGATACGACCATTGGTGTAGATATCGTTGGAAGCACCGTGGATATTGTTGATTTTGATGGAGATGCAGATCATTCTGTTAAGAATAAAAAAAAGGCAAAGAAAGCGGAGAAGGAGAAAAAAGCTGAGGCAGCGGTGAAAGAAGCATCTGCCCCGGAAGCTCCAGTAGAGGAAGTTCCGGAAAAACCGGCAAAAGATGTATCAGCGAAAAAACTTTTTGCAGAGGACGATGATCCATCGGAGAAAGTAGTCAGTGAGGAGACAGAAAAACTGGTTGCGGATCTGAAAAAAATGATTCAGGAAGTGGAGACCACGATGAAACCTGATGATGAAGAAGATGAGTTCTATGATGAGGAAGATCCGGAAGAACCGGAACAGACAGAGAAGAAAAAGAAAGGTTCCAAATCCGGTAAAGGCGGTTCCTGGGATGATATTGAATTTTTATAATTTTATAAGTTAAAAGGAAGTTTGAAAACTGTGAGGCGTATCGTAAGTATGATCGCTTCACAGTTTTTTATTTGATAGGAAATTACAAGGATTTCCTATCAAATAAAAGCACTTCGTGCAGACGATGCACACTCACACGAGAAGAAATCATTGTTTCGCAATCGTGTTCGGCGCGGGCAAGAAAGATGTGCTATTAATAATGTTATTCGCGTAAGTGTGTGATAGCACACTTTCTTGATTGGTAGAAAACGGTACAGAGCGATCTATAAAAAATGAAAAGAATGATTATGTGAAAGTGATGCAGATTTGCATATATCAATGTAGCGTTATAAAAAGTAGTTGGTACTGCTTGACAGGCAGAGGTGGTTGTTATATCATCGATATAACAGTCTGAAGAAAAAGGGAGAAGAGGTACATATGACAATCGAAATAGATTTTAACAGTGATGAGGCGCTGTACATTCAGCTTCGCAATCAGATCATATATGGGATTGCGACACGACAGTTCCATGAAGGAGATGCGCTGCCATCTGTGCGACAGCTTGCAGAGGAGATCGGCATTAATATGCATACTGTAAATAAAGCGTATTCAGTTCTTCGACAGGAAGGACTGCTCCGCCTAGACCGCCGCCGCGGAACGGTTATCGCGCTGGATATTGACCGGTTGAAAGCGGAGGAAGAAATGCGGGATAGTCTGCGCGTTGTTCTGGCACGCGGATTTTGCAAAGGCATTAACCGTGCAGAAGTGCATGAACTTGTGGACGAGATATTTGATGAGTATGAGTAATTTTTGGAGGAACATATATGCAGTATAGAGGATTTACCAGACAGGCACGAAAAGTTATGCGGATCGCGGAATGTCTGGCAGAGAAAGAACAGCAGCTGCGGATGGGAAGTGAATATATTCTGGCAGGTCTGCTGCAGGAAAACGATGGCGTGGCAGGACAGATCCTGCAGCAGCTTTCTGTAAACTGTGAGGAGATTCTGACATTGATTCACGAGATTTCTCTGCCAAAGACAGAGGAACAGGTGGCAGACGGGGATTTCCTGACACCGGAGAGCCGCGCCATTGTGGAAGAAGCCTATGCAGTTGCAGAGCGGTTTGACAGCGAACTGGTTGGAACAGAGCATCTGCTTTTTTCTATTATTGAGCATCGAACCAGTGCGGCAGCACGCATGCTGCTTGCCATGAATATTAATCTTGGAAAAGTATATGCGGATATTCTGGCAGCGATGGGCAAAGAGAATCTGTTTTCCAAGGAAGAAGGGAAAGAATTTCGCACCGGAAAGAAAGCACCGGAAGCCAAAGGAACGCTGATGGAAAAATATACTGTGGATCTGACGGTACGGGCAGCGGAAGGGGAACTGGATCCGCTGATTGGACGAAGCGAAGAATTGCAGCGGATGGTTCAGATCCTGAGCCGCCGTGGCAAAAATAATCCGTGCCTGATCGGAGAACCGGGTGTTGGAAAGACCGCGATCGTAGAAGGTCTGGCAAGCCGTATCGCAACCGGGGCAGTTCCGGAACATTTGCAGGGAAAACGGATTCTGACGCTGGATATTTCCGGTATGGTGGCAGGCACAAAATACCGTGGTGAATTTGAGGAGCGGATCAAAGGCATGATGCAGGAAGTGCAGGCAGCCGGAAACGTGATCCTGTTTATCGATGAGTTACATACGATCATTGGTGCAGGCGGCGCGGAAGGTGCGCTGGACGCTTCAAATATTATGAAACCGGCATTGTCCCGTGGACTGATCCAGATCATTGGAGCAACAACGATTGAAGAATACCGTAAGCATATTGAAAAAGATGCAGCGCTGGAGCGGCGTTTCCAACCGGTGACAGTGGAAGAACCGACGGTGGAGCAGACCGTGGAGATTTTACGTGGACTGCGCCCACGTTATGAAAAACATCATCATGTGCAGATCACAGAGGAGGGCATCCGGGCAGCAGCAGAACTGTCAGAGCGTTATATCAATGACCGTTTTCTGCCGGATAAAGCCATTGATCTGATGGATGAGGCAGCTTCGAAAGCACATGTGGGAAATATGGATAAACCGGTGCAGTTAGAGGCGTATAAGCAAGAACTGGAAGCACTGGATGCAGAGCTGGAGCAGGCACTGATCGATGGAGATTTAAGCCACGCAAAACAGATTCGTCAGGAAAAACAGCAAAAACAGCAGCAGAGTGAAGCTGTTTTGAAAAAATACAGACAGAGTCTTGCCCGGAAAAAAATTCAGGTGGGTGAAAATGAAGTGGCAGATGTGGTATCTGACTGGACACATATCCCGGTAAAACGTCTGACGGAAGGGGAAGCAGCGCGCCTGCAGCATCTGGAAAAGACGTTACATAAGCGTGTGATTGCACAGGATGAGGCGATTTCAGCGGTGGCAAAAGCCGTTCGCCGTGGCAGAGTCGGACTGAAAGATCCGTCCAGACCGATTGGTTCTTTTCTGTTTCTTGGACCGACCGGTGTCGGCAAAACAGAGATTTCCAAAGCACTGGCGCAGGAAGTATTTGGCATGGAAGAGGCAATGATCCGTGTGGATATGTCTGAATATATGGAGAAACACAGTGTGTCAAAAATGATCGGTTCCCCGCCAGGATATGTGGGATACGATGAAGGCGGTCAGCTCAGCGAAAAAGTGCGCCGTCATCCGTATTCGGTTATTTTGTTTGATGAGATCGAGAAAGCTCACCCGGATGTGTTTAACATTTTACTTCAGGTGCTGGATGATGGTCATATCACAGACGCACAGGGTCGAAAAGTAGATTTTAAAAATACGATCATCATCATGACATCCAATGCCGGTGCACAGTCTATCATGGAACCGAAAAAACTGGGCTTTGCGGCAAAAGAAGATGAAAAAGCCGATTATAATCGAATGAAATCTAATGTAATGGAGGAAGTACGCCGTATTTTCAAACCGGAGTTTTTAAACCGAATCGACGAGATCATCGTGTTCCATTCTCTGACCAAGGAACATATGAAGAAAATCGTCGGCATTATGACAAAAGAGCTTCAGCACAGATGCAAAGAGCAGCTTGATCTGGAACTGAAACTTACCGATGCGGTAAAACAGTATATTGTGGATAAGGCATATGATCCGAAATATGGAGCACGTCCGCTTCGCCGTATGATCCAGACAAAACTGGAGGATGCGCTGGCAGATGAGCTGTTATCCGGCAATGTTCACAGAGGAGATACCGTTACAGTCCGTGTGAAAAAAGATGAGATTGTTTTTGAACATTAAGAGAAAACGGCAAAATATTGATTTTGTATGATGAATTTATATCGTTAAAATGAAGGATAGAAAACGGCAATTTTGAGAAAAAAGTATCAGAATTGCCGTATCAATAAATGAGGAGAAACATAAAAAACAGCGTATGGCAAAAGCAAAAAAAACAGTATTTTTCTGTCAGCAATGTGGGTATGAGTCTGCCAAGTGGATGGGACAGTGCCCGGGCTGCCGGGAATGGAATACATTTGTAGAAGAACCGGCAGAAGAAAAACGCAGTACACATAGCAGTGCTTCGCGTGTTGGACAGACGGTGGAACCACTTCCGTTGTCAAAAGTAGAGATGACGGATCAGGAGCGGTTTACCACAGGAATCGGAGAACTTGACCGGGTGCTTGGAGGCGGAATCGTTCCGGCGTCTTTGGTACTGGTCGGTGGAGATCCGGGAATCGGAAAATCTACCCTGTTGCTTCAGGTCTGCCGAAATCTGGCAGAAGCACATCATAGCGTGCTGTATATTTCCGGAGAGGAATCCATGCAGCAGATCAAGATCCGGGCAGAACGGATCGGTTCTTTTACGGATGATCTGGAATTGTTCTGCGAGACAAATTTATCAGATATTGCGTCGGTATTGCGCAAAAAGAAACCGAGGGTGGTAGTGATTGACTCCATCCAGACCATGTACAGCGAGGATGTCAATTCCGCACCGGGCAGCGTTTCTCAGGTGCGTCAGGCAACCGCACTTTTGCTGCAACTGGCAAAATCGCTTGGAATTACCATTTTTATTGTCGGTCATGTGACAAAAGAAGGCGTGGTAGCCGGACCGCGTGTGTTAGAACATATGGTGGATACCGTTTTATATTTTGAGGGAGATCGTCATGCTGCTTATCGAATTTTGCGTGGCGTTAAAAACCGTTTTGGTTCTACAAATGAAATCGGTGTGTTTGAAATGCAGCAGGCAGGTCTGGTGGAAGTAAAAAATCCATCGGAATATATGTTGAACGGTCGTCCGGAAGGGGCTTCCGGTTCCATTGTAACCTGTTCCATTGAAGGAACCAGACCGATTTTGCTGGAAATCCAGGCACTTGTATGCAAAACCGGATTTGGACTGCCGCGCAGAACCGCAGCAGGAGCAGACTTGAATCGTGTCAATCTGCTGATGGCAGTTCTGGAAAAAAGAGCCGGAATGCCGTTATCCTCCTGTGATGCTTATGTCAATATTGCAGGTGGAATCCGGATGAATGAGCCGGCGATCGATCTTGGAATCGTTCTGGCAATTGTGTCCAGCTATCGGGAAATTGCGATTTCCGATAAGACGATCTGTTTTGGTGAAGTTGGTTTAAGTGGCGAAGTGCGTGCAGTCAATATGGCAAAACAGCGGGTACAGGAGGCAAAGAAACTTGGATTTGAAACCTGTATTCTGCCGAAAGTATCGTTGACTGATGAAGTGCGTACCGATGACATTCAACTGATCGGAGTATCCAATGTGCGGGAAGCGATTTCACGTATTTCCGGGTGATTTATTGGTGAAAATTTAATATTTTAAGACGAAAACGAAAAATCCTGTCATGACAGCTAGCCGTTCGACTACCTTCATTTCACTGCGGTTTCATCGCGCTCACTTCCAACTCCTATAAAAGCTGGTCGTTTCCCGTTCGCGCAAAACCTTGTGAAAATCAGTCGTTCACTCAATCACTGATTCTGAAAGGATGCTTCGATTTCGCTATTTATACATTTTAAACGCAGAATAAGCATTCCCCCGTTTCAAGTGCGTAGAGCATAAACGGTGGGTAAGAGGAATGCTTATGTCCGCTTTACTCTGCATGTGCAACACAATGTTTTTTATACAGTAACTGCACATGCGGCACGCAGCGCCGTCGTGTAAATGGAACAAAAATGATACAAAAACTCCAATGCAAGGCGGTAGATTGATTTTCGTTATCGAAGCGAGCATAGCCCGACCGCGTGAGCGTGTTTGAGGCTGCTGTCTCTGCAGCCGAGTTCGCGGAAGCGGTCGGAGATAAGCGGCGCAGCGCAGATAGAAAATCATTCGTGCCTGCATTGGAGTTTTGTATCATTTTGTTCTTTATCACACAAGCAAGATTTATTCGCGGCGCAAAGCATCGATTGGTTTCAGATTCGCCGCCTTATAAGATGGCAGCAATCCAAAAATAATTCCAATTCCCATAGAAAATGCCACTGCTATGATTGCCGCCGGCACACTGATCACTACCGGCATCTCACTGACTTTTGAAATGACCTCCGCCAATATGATACCCGCAACCACACCGATAATACCGCCAAGACTGGTCAGTACGGCTGCCTCCGTCAGAAACTGTCCAAGAATATGACCTTTCTTTGCTCCGATTGCTTTTTTCAGACCGATTTCCTGCGTACGCTCTGTCACGGATACCAGCATGATATTCATAACACCGATACCGCCAACTAACAGAGAAATTCCTGCGATCCAGATCAGCATCCGGTTTGTGGACTGGCTCAGTTCCTGAATATCCTGTGCCTGTTTCAACAGATCCTGTCCTTTGTACTGAATAGTAGTGTCAGGAACTGCGAGGTTTGCATTCAGAATATCAGCTACTGCCTGACCTGCTGATGACATGGAATCTGTATCCGTTGCCCGCAAAACGACGCTCTGCGGTTCATCATACTGAAATACGATCGGCCAGGTTGTAGACGGAATAAACACTCTGCCGCTGCTGTCCTGCATATAAGTATAGTAATCATCCATAGAGTTAATCACCGGTTCAAAGCCATCTTTTTTGTCTGCAATTCCGATAACGATGTACGGCTCCCCGGATATTTCGATGGTTTTTCCAATAGCATCTTCTCCCTGAAACAGAGAGGAGGCACAATCCTGATCCAAAATTGCTACTTTTCTGTATTTTGCATAGTCGTTGCCGTCAAATCCACGACCTTCTTTTACCGCATAACTGCAGGTATCCAGATAGTTCTGGTCGATTCCCATGACATAACCGCCGGAAAGAGAGGTATTTCCATAGCATACGGTATCGTAACCCTGACGGCTGGTATAACGGGAAGCGTCCTCCACGCCATCTGCTGCCAGAATCTGCTGCATTGTATCATCACTGATCACAGGAACGCCGTCCGGGATTCCATTGTAATCCATCTCATACGTCCATTCATCCTGATAAAGCTGAACGGTAACTGTGTTATTTCCGGCTCCCACCAAATTCTGCTTGATCTGCTCATTTGTTCCCTGAATTGTGGAAACAATCGCAATAATCGCACCAATACCGATAATAATACCAAGCATCGTCAGAAAGGAACGCATTTTATGTGACCAAATGCCCTGAAAGGACAGTCTAATATTTTCTAACATTTCACGCACCTCCCCTTAATACTCTGCCCCATCTGAATCCACTACGCGAATACCTTCTTTTGCAGTCTTTCCATATGGAAATGCAATGCGGTCATCCTCTGTCAGTCCGGATTTAATTTCAATGGTATCACCGTAAATGATTTTTCCTGTTTTTACATACTGTTTTACCAAACGGTCATTTTCATCGGCCTTTAATACATAAGACTTTCCATTTTCAGAACGCACATAGCCTTTGAAAATATAAATTGACGCACCATCTTCCTCATCGGATACCGTCATGTTAAGATCCACATACTCTCCATTTCGAAGTCCTGTGGAATCCTCAATATACGCAACAAATGGATAGTAAGACACGTTATTGTTGCCGCCCCCGTAAGAAGATACATCTGTAGACGGATAATTTTTGATTTCTGTAATTTCTGCCTCACAGCTTGTTCCGCTCTCCCAGGAAGAAACGCTGACGGTCTGCCCCGGTTTTACTTTATCCAGCAGAAGTTCACTGATTCCACCGGTCACGTACAGTCCTTCAGAACCTGCGATTTCCATAAACGGTGTTCCATCGGTTGGAAGATTATCTTTATCCTGTAGATTTTTTACAGTTCCGGTTACATTTGCATAGATAATGCCATCGCTGCTCTGTGCTTTCAGTTTTTCTACGTCCAGCTCTGCTTTTCGCTTATCCAGATCCAGATCTTTAATCTTCTTTTCCTGTTCTGAAATCATACCATTCAGTTCACTCTGGGTATAACCACCCTGATCAATGGCATCCACTCCGGTATCATCCACAGTATCTGTGTCTGACACATCCGTATCCTCCGTCAGCTGTGTACGATCTGCCACAGACCAGCGGGTATCTGCATCCGGCACCACGATCTGAGAACCATCCACTTCCCATTCTGACAAAAGTTCTCCGGATACACTGTTATTTTCATGGATTTCAAATACCACATGAAGTCCGGCTTCCGATAACTGACTGAAAAAACTGCCTGTCACATAAGCATCTTCCGTACACAGATAACGATATGGATTCTCTGCACTTCCGTCTGCTTCATTCTGATTGTAAGGCACCGCTGTCCACAAAATATAATTGTAGGCATCCCCGCTCATTTCCGGAACATCCGGTGTCGAAGGCTTCGGTGTCACAGGTTCTGACGGTTCCACATACGGTTTTGTATTTTTCAACTTCTTTAATTCATTCTGTGCAAGTGTGATCTGATTTTTCAGATTTTCCACTTCCAGCTCTTTGCCCTGCAGATTCAGGGTTGCAACTGTCGTATCCAGTGCCAACAGTTTGTCACCTTTCTGAACCTGCTGCCCTTCTTCTACATAAACTTCTTTGATCCCATCATCTTTTGAGACCTCAACGGTCTGGGAATAATCATTTGTCACCAGACCAGAACTGTTGACTTCATCTCCCCAGTAACTATTGTTCAGATCTGCTACCGACTGCACTTCTGCCGTCATTTTAGAACGCTGTACATAAATGCCTCCGCCGATTCCTCCGGCTGCCACAGCGGCAACAATGGCGATCACAAGAACACGTTTCATGACCTTTTTATTTTTCATTCTGCCGCCTCCTCTATCTCACCATCAATAATACGGATCACACGTTTTGCATAAGACGCAATCTTGGCATCATGCGTGATCATAACAATTGTTACACCTTCTTCATTCAACCGGTCAAACAGTTCCATGATCTGCTTTCCGGATTTAGAATCCAACGCACCCGTCGGTTCATCTGCCAGCAGAATCTTCGGATTATTTACCATTGCACGGGCAATTGCCACACGCTGTTTTTGTCCACCGGAAAGCTGTGTCGGTTTGAAATCCACACGATCTGCCAGTCCCACACGCTCCAGTGCCGCTGCTGCACGTTTTTCCCGGTCTGCTTTTTTCACACCTGCATAGATCAATGGAAGTGCCACATTTTCAAGTGCACTCTCCCGGGGCAGCAGATGAAAACTCTGAAATACGAATCCGATACTGTTCAGTCTCACATCTGCCAGCTCCCTGTCTTTGCAAGCCAGCACATCCTGTCCGGAGAGTTCATAACTTCCGCTGGTTGGCAGATCCAGACACCCGATAATATTCATCAATGTGGTTTTTCCGGAACCGGATGGTCCCATGATTGCCACATATTCGCCTTCTTCCACGGAAAGGCTGACGTCTTTTAATACCGGAACTACCAGCTTCTCCTGCTGATAATCCTTATAAATATGACTGAGATTTAAAAGCATAGATCCACCCCCTATTCTGCTGCCGGAGTGTCTGTACTTCCTGTGTCAGCACCTGAATCTCCATCTTCCGTCCCGTCTACCACCGGTTTCATATCATTTTCATCTACCATACCTGTGTCAATATTTTCATCCATATTATAGGAATCTGTCATACTACTGTCTTCCGGGGTTTCATCGGACAAATCCTGCTGATAACCTTCATCCGTATCACTGGAAAGGTCTCCATCATCCGGGTATTCTTCCACCATTCCTTCATCTACATTTGTAGTTGTCTTTAATCCCTCACGGAATCCGGATACCGGCCATGCAATCATATCATCCAGTGCCAAACCGGATTTGATCTCATACATATCCATACCTTCGTCATATTCACCAAGTTCTACCGTACGTTTCTCCAGTTTGCCTTTTCCATTATCTGCCCATACATACGGGGTATCTTCATCCTGTACAATATAGCCGCTGTAAATCCAGATACCATCCTTTGTCTCTGTCTGTCCCTCATCCAGCTCCACATACAGATGCTGACCTAACATCAGTCCATCTGCAGAATCCAGTTTTACATAAAACGGATATTTGGTAGACTGATTATCAGAATTCGATCCAGTAGAAGACATGACCCCATTATTGTTATCTGACTCCTTATTTTCTGTATCAATTTTTTCAATCGTTCCACTCCATGTTTTTGTATCATCTACTCTGGAACGAAGAATCACTGCTTGACCTTCGGACAGATTGTGAACATTTGTCTCATTCACGGTACCTTTTACACGATAATCACCAGTTGTCAAAATTGACATAAACGGCTGTGTATTGCCATACTGGTCAGAAGCGCCATTTTCATTGATGGATTTTACCACACCGTTGATCTTGCTGGTTACGGTAGACTGTGACATGGTATCTTCCATTTTCTGAATCTCTAACTTTTTACTCTGCTGCTCATATTCAGACTGCTTGATGGATGTCTGCAGGCTCTGGATCTGTACCGTATAATTAAACTGTTCATCCTTGGATGCTGCATTTTTCTCTGCGGTAAGTGTCTTGATCTGATTGTTGTAATCGGTGATCTGATTTCCGATACTTTCAAGTTCCAGTTTTGCCTGTGCAATCTGCAGGCTCAGATCATCAGTCTTGTACTCAAATAATGGGGTTCCTTCCTGCACTTCATCTCCGACTGCTACAAAAATCTGTTTTACGGTCTGATCCGAACTCAGTGTGATATTCCAGGTATCCTGTGATTCCACCACACCCATATACCGATTCTGGCTTCCGGCGTTGACTGCACCTGTCATGGACTGTACCGACTCAACATAAGCTGCATCTCCACCACTCTTACTGTTTCCAAGCCGGTCTTTCAGGAAAAAACCAACGGCTACTGCTGCGACAGCTGCAACGATGACAACTGCCAAAATGATTTTTTTCTTTTTGCTCATATCGCGCTCCTCCTATATTCAGCAAATCCGTATCGTCTCATAATTATCCTTTCCACTGCCGACTGCACCGTGCAATGGAAACGAAAACTCACTCAAGCAGACAAAAAAATGGCTACAGATTTCCTTTCTGTAACCATTTTATCATGCCGTATTTTTTAATACTATTAAGATACCCTTAATTTTTAACTTTTTGCAATCCCTGTATCTAAGCCATTTCTTGAAAAATCTGTTACTAACATGTTACTAATACGATACCTATTTTTCTGTCAGATATGGGAAAAGTTCTATGCTTCGTTTCAAGATTCCTTTCATCTGTGCGATCGCAATTCCATAATTCGTAAACGGTACATTCTGATCCACCGCACACTTCATGCGGTATTTCACTTCACGCTCGTTGAGCATACATCCACCACAATGGATCACCAGCGCATACGGTGTCAGATCCTCCGGGAATTCCGTTCCGGAACTTGTCTCAATGATGAGCTCTTTTCCGGTGTGCTGCTTTAACCAGCGCGGAATCTTCACGGTTCCGATGTCGTCACACTGGCGATGATGCGTACATCCTTCAGAAATCAGGATTTTATCTCCATCTTTCAGATTTTCAATAGCTCCCACGCCTTTCACCGCTGTATCAAGATATCCTTTATAACGTGCCATTAATATAGAAAAAGAAGTCAGCGGAATCTCCTGTGGCACTTCTGCGGATACCTGCTCAAATGCCTGACTGTCCGTGATTACCATTGCCGGTTGTTTGCCAAGCTGCTCTAATGTCTGTTTTAATTCTGTCTCTTTCACCACGATTGCTACTGCATTTGCTTCCAGAACATCACGGATTGTCTGCTGCTGTGGCAGAATCAGACGTCCTTTCGGTGCTGCGGAATCAATTGGAACAACAAGGACTGCAAAATCTCCCGGATTCAGCAGATCTCCGACGATTTTCAGAGTCATGTCTTCATTTGGTGTCAGTTTTCCAATACATTCTTTTAATTCATAGATGCCGTAGCCGGTGAGGGCACTGACATACAATTTCTGCCCGGATACAATAACTGCATTTTTCTCTGCTTTCCCAGAATCAGATACATTTTTCTCTGTCTGATCCGATGTCCCAGATGCGTTTTCTTTTTCCGTTTTTAATGTTTCCTGATCAGATACATTTTCTTTCGTTTCATCTGCTTCTATTCTCTTTGGACAGACTTCTGATTTTTTTACCAAACTATCTGACAGTAAATCTGCTTTGTTATTTACAATAATATATGGAATCTCTTTTTCCTTAAAAATATGGATCAGTTCTTCATCGCACTGCTTTTTCCCCTCTGTGGCATCTATCACAAGCACCGCAATATCTGTTTTATTCAATACTTGTTTTGTCTTTCTGACACGCAACGCCCCCAATGCCCCTTCATCATCAAAGCCAGGTGTATCAATGATCATTACAGGTCCGATTGGCAGAAGCTCCATTGATTTATAAACCGGATCGGTAGTCGTTCCTTTTGTATCTGATACTACTGCCAGTTCCTGCCCCGTTACCGCGTTTACCACACTGGATTTGCCTGCATTTCTTCGTCCAAAAAAGCCAATATGTACACGATTGGCACTTGGTGTACTATTTAATCCCATTTTTATACTCTCCTCCACTTCCTGCAAAAAAACTTGTTGCGAATGTGTTTATTGTAACACCTGCATTTTCTTCTTACAACAAAAATGAAGTAGATTTGTGCTGAGGAACCAAACCACCTCTCACACATACACTAAAAAAAAGAATGTAACGACATTTTGGAGGTTATTTTGAAAAAAATTGTTAAAAAAGGAATTGCCGTATTCACCTGCACCGCTATGGCTGCAACAATGCTGCTGGCAGGCTGCGGTCAGAACACCACTCCGGATGAAACCGACACCAGTTCTGTAAATACCGAAAACACTGATACATCTGATAAAAAAGATGAAGCACCTGCATCACAGAAAGTGACCTTGAACGAAGTAGCACATTCCATTTTTTATGCACCAATGTATGTAGCAATAGAGCAAGGTTACTTTAACGATGCGGGTATTGATCTTGATCTGGTGACTGGCTTTGGTGCCGACAAAGTTATGACAGCTGTGCTTTCCGGTGAAGCAGACATTGGTTTTATGGGACCGGAAACTACCGTCTATACAGCAAATGAAGGCAGCAAAGATCCAGTAGTAAACTTTGCACAGCTGACACAAAGAGCTGGTAATTTTCTGGTAGCCAGGGAAGAAATCACCGATTTTGAATGGGCAGATCTGATTGGAAAAGATGTGCTTGGTGGCAGAGCCGGTGGCATGCCGGAAATGGTATTTGAATATATCCTAAAACAGAATAGCATTGACCCATCTGAAGTAAACATTGACCAGAGCATTGATTTTGGTTCTACCGGAGCAGCTTTTACCGGCGGTCAGGGTGAATACACGGTAGAATTTGAACCGGGTGCAACCTTACTTGAACAGGAAAATGCCGGTTATGTAGTGGCATCCCTTGGTGTGGATTCCGGCTACGTACCGTACACCGCATTCAGTGCAAAAACAAGTTATATGGAGAAACACCCAGATGTGATCCAGGCATTTACAGATGCATTACAGAAAGGCATGGAATATGTCAATACGCATACACCGGAAGAAATTGCTTCCGTCATTCAGCCACAGTTCTCTGAGACAGATACCGACACCATTACCACAATTATCCGTCGATATCAGGAGCAGGATACATGGAAAACCGACCTTGTATTTTCCGAAGATAGTTTCGAACTGTTACTGGATATTCTGGAAAGCGCCGGACAGTTGGAAAAACGCCCGGATTACAAAGATGTTGTTACCACAGAATACGCAGAAAAAGCATTACAGTAAGAAGTGGGGGGACACTCCCCCCAATCACATAAAAAATCTCACGATTTTTTTCTCGCCTAAATTTTATACCGTAACTTAAATTTTAATGTGCAAATTGACTATTATACAAATTATAATAGAACCCTTTCTGTGCCAGCAATTCCTCATGATTTCCCTGCTCAATGATCGTACCATCTTTCATAACCAGAATCCGATCCGCATTCTGAATCGTAGAAAGTCGATGTGCCACAATAAAACTGGTGCGCCCTTTCATCAATTTTGCAAATGCATCCTGAATTTTGATCTCCGTTCTGGTATCAATGGAAGATGTCGCCTCATCCAGAATCAGCATCGGCGGCTGGCAGAGCATAACACGCGCAATGGAGATCAACTGCTTCTGTCCCTGAGACAGACTTCCGCCATCTTCTCCGATCACGGTATCGTATCCGTCGGACAGACGTTTGATAAATCCATGCGCATGGCAGGCTTTTGCCGCTGCGATCATTTCTTCCTCTGTCGCATCCGGTTTTCCCATGCAGATATTTTCACGAATTGTACCGGCTTTTAACCAGGTATCCTGCAATACCATACCATAATTCAGTCTCAGACTGTCTCTGGTCACATGACGGATATCCTGATCTTCCACGCAGACAGCTCCGGCATTGACGTCATAAAACCGCATCAACAGATTGATCAGCGTCGTTTTTCCACATCCGGTCGGACCAACGATTGCGATAGTCTGTCCCGGTTTTACATCCAGATTCAGATGCTCAATGAGTTTCTGCTCCGGCAGATAAGAAAAATCAACATCCTTCAGTGTTACTTTTCCTTCCACCTGATCCACTATAACTGCATCAGCATCATCCGGAATCTCCACATCTTCTTCAATTAGTTCAAAAATACGTGCCGCACAGGCAAGCGCATTCTGTAATTCAGTAATAACACCTGAAATCTCATTAAACGGCTTCGTATACTGGTTTGCATAACTTAAAAAGCAGGAAAGTCCACCGACAGACATGCCTCCTGAAATAACACTCAAAGCTCCCGTCAATGCAACGCCGGCATACACCAGACTGTTTACGAATCTGGTACACGGATTTGTCAGAGAAGAGAAAAATGTTGCACGCAGAGAACAGCTCTGTAACCGGTCGTTAATTTCGTCAAACTGCTCCAGTGCTTCATCCTCATGGGAAAATGCCTGTACGATCTTCTGATTTCCTACCATCTCATCGATCAGAGCCGTCTGTTCTGCTCTGGTCTCCGACTGCAGACGGAACATATCATACGTCCGTTTTGCAATAAATCTTGCCACAAACAGGGAAATCGGTGTCAGTCCGACAACCACCAGTGTAATTCCCGGATGGATCGTCAGCATAAAGATCAATGTTCCGATAATCGTAACAACACCGGTAAACAACTGGGTAAATCCCATCAGAAGTCCATCGGCAAACTGATCTACATCCGCAATAACACGGCTGACGATCTCACCATAAGAATGTGCATCCAGATATTTTAACGGCAGTTTCTGAATCCGTGTAAATGCCTGATTTCGCACATCACGCACTACCTGATACGTTACTTTGTTATTGATCGTATTCATCAACCACTGCAAAACGGCAGTCACCGCTGCCAGAATTCCAATTTCAATTAAAAGCTTTAAAATATTTTCAAAATCGACATTTTTCCAGTCTACGATAAAATCAATGGCACGTCCTACCAGAATCGGAATATATAAGGTCAGTGCCACAGTCACTGCTGCCAGTACGATAGAAGCCAGCATCCAGAAACGGTAAGTTCCGATATATTGAAGCACTTTTTTTAATGTTTTCATCTGTGATCCGGATTTACTCACAAGTAATTCCTCCTTTTTTATTATTGTTCGCAATTCACGCTACTTCCTGTCTATAAGTAAATAGGTGGCTTTCTGTAACATCCTTACAGCCAGTAAAGCGGACATTCGCAATCCGCTTTCGCTGCTTGCTCATGAACGCAGTCGCTTTGCGACCTGTCAGTGGGAGCTTTTAACTCCCA